>Ga0182024_10000193_pt1 | contig 144543 bp, 141 predicted proteins | sample P32metaG_FD_120480 | JGI IMG/M metagenome (GOLD analysis project Ga0182024, IMG submission 120480) | Permafrost microbial communities from Stordalen Mire, Sweden - P3-2 metaG (Illumina Assembly) | ecosystem: Environmental > Terrestrial > Soil > Wetlands > Permafrost | place: Sweden: Stordalen...
CCTGACCAGTCGTTTGCGGGCGGCGGTAAGTTCGGCTATCCTATCTTTCATTCCTACAGCATGAAAGATAGCAGAATATAGAGCCACTCACAAGAGAAAAGGAAAAACGAGTGGCATTAGGCTGAAGCCCGTACCCACAATTGCCTGGCTTTTCTCACAGGAATTTGCGGCGCGACGCGACTCAAGCACTCTGCGCGGCCCTGCGTGCGCCACATTGTTCCGCGGAGGTGTGAAACGTACGGGCTAATTACCTCCCCCTGATATCCTGACGTTCTCATGCGCCAGCTGATTGTCAGTGCGGAGCGGTACTTCGAATTCGCCGTGCTCGGCACGTCCTGGCGAACCGAGTTCCTTGCGGGCGTCACCACGTTCATGACGATGGCGTACATCATCTTCGTGAACCCGTCGATCCTTCTCGACGCCGGCATGCCTCTCGCCGGAGTGACTGCCGCTACCTGCCTCGCCGCCGCAGTCGGAAGTTTGCTGATGGGCGGTCTGGCGCGGTATCCGATCGCGCTGGCCCCGGGGATGGGACTGAATGCGTACTTCGCGTACGTGGTAGTCAAAGGCATGGGCGTCGATTGGCCCGTCGCGCTGGGCGCCGTCTTTATCTCGGGCGTCGCGTTCCTGCTGCTCACCGCGCTGGGCATTCGCCAGATGATTGTGAATGCGATTCCTTCGGAACTGTATTCGGCAGTGGCCGCCGGGGTTGGCCTGTTCATCGCGTTCATCGGCCTGCGTAACGCGGGCATTATTGTTCCTGACGCGGCCACCGTGGTGACGCTGAGAAATCTTCGGGCTCCGGTAACGCTGCTGGCATCATTCGGTCTGATCCTGACCGGCGTGCTGCTCTGTGTCCGCGTGCGGGCCGCGATCCTCATCGGCATTGTTGCAACCTGGGTGCTCGCGGCTTTATCGGGCACCGTTCAGTGGCATGCGGAACCTTACAGCGTGGGCAGCATCACATCGACGGCGCTCCAACTCAACGTTCGCGGCGCGCTGGGCCGGGGCTTGCTCGAGATCGTTTTCGTTTTTCTCTTTGTCGATCTGTTCGACAACGTTGGAACGCTGGTCGCGGTGGGAAAGAAGGCCGGCCTGTTCGACGAGACTCACCGGATTCCGCGCGTGAACCGCATTCTGTTCAGCGATGCCATCGCCACCATCACGGGCGCGCTGGCGGGGACGTCGACCGTGGTCAGCTACATCGAAAGTTCGGCGGGAGTTGCGGCGGGTGGGCGATCCGGCGTTACGGCGATCGTGACGGGGCTGCTTTTCCTGGTGGCGCTGTTTGTGGCGCCGCTGGCGGGCGCGATACCGGAATCCGCGACAGCGCCCGCGTTGATTATCGTGGGCAGCATGATGATGACGACCGTGGCGGAGATCGAATGGGCCGATCCGGGCATCGCGATACCGGCGTTTCTGACGATGCTCGCCATTCCGCTCACGTTCAGCATCGCGAACGGCCTCGCGTTCGGGTTTGTCGCGTACACGCTGCTGAAGGTATTGCGAGGCCGTTTTCGCGAGGTGAACTGGATGGTGTATGTGTTGACCGGGCTGTTTGTGTTGCGATTTTGGTATCTGGGACGGTAGGCTCATGCGGTTAGCTAAGGTGGTAGACTAGGGTTATGCGGAGTGCCGTGAATATGCATAAAGCGAAGTCCAGCCTGTCGCAACTGGTCAAGCGGGCCGAAGCCGGCGAAGATGTCATCATCGCGCGAAACGGGAAGCCGGTCGTGAGGCTCACCCGCATCAAGACTTCCAAACCGAAGTTGCCCTGGGGTGCGTTGCATGGCACGATGGCAGACGACTTCGATGCACCTCTTGAAGAGATGAAGGACTACGTCTGACCACGCCTGACGGAGCCCTTCTCGACACGAACGTTCTGCTCTGGGTTCTCCTGAAGATGGACAACAAGATCTCGAAGCGGGCATCCCGCCTGCTGTCCGATCCGGATTCCCGTCTTTTTGTGAGTGTTATCAGCATTTGGGAGATATTGCTGAAACGGCACGCGGGCAAGCTTTTGGTCGAGGAAGACGCGGACACTATCGTGAAGATCATCAGATCGCAAGAGATGTGGCGGATTTTGCCGCTGGAGATCGAGCATGTCCAGGCTTTGAACGATATTGCGCGCTTCAGCGATCACACCGATCCATTCGACCGCATTCTAATCGCTCAGGCCCATCGCGAGGGTCTCCGAATTGTCACGTCGGATCTGCAGTTTCCGCGCTACGGCATTGAAGTCGTTTGGTGACCGCGCAGGATGCGAGATACTACCGGGGTGTCATGACGATCGAATCTTCTGATTTTCAGACTGCGAGAATGCCGCTCAACCCTGGACCTGGCAATACGGGAGCCGGCCAGATGCCCGTACTCGGCTTTGGTACCCTGATTCCCGGTGCAGCCGCGACGATCAGTGCTACCAGAGACGCGCTGGAGGCCGGGTTTCGCCACTTCGATTGCGCGGAACGATACCGGAACGAGCGCGAGGTGGGCGACGCCTTGCAGGCGGGGCTTGCAACTGGCGGGATCGCGCGTGAAGACATGTTTGTCACCACAAAGTTGTGGAACTCCAATCATCGCCCGGAGCGCGTCGAACCGGCTTTTGAGGCAAGTCTGGAGAGACTCGGGCTCAGCTATCTGGATCTTTATCTCATTCACACTCCGTTTGCATTTCAACCGGGGGACGAGCAGGATCCGCGGGATCAAAACGGCAATATCGTTTACGACCGCGGCGTGACTTTGATTGATACCTGGCGGGCGATGGAGAGTCTGGTGGACGGTGGCAGATGCCGGGCCATCGGACTGTCTGACATCACCCTGGACGGACTGTTGCCTATCTACGAGGCTGCGAGAATCAAGCCGGCTGTGGTCCAGGTGGAAGCGCATCCGTATCTGCCGGAAATGGAACTTCTGGAGTTTTGCCGGGAGAAGGATATTGTGTTTTTGGCCTTTGCGCCATTGGGGCACGGAATCAGGCCGGGGCCGCTGGAAGATCCAGTGATTTTGGCAATTGCCGCACGAGTTGGAAAGACGCCGGCACAGGTGCTGTTGGCCTGGGCGGTGCAGCGCGGAACAGCTTTGCTTACTACGCCCAGGACTGCGGTCCGCGCGCGGGAGAATTTCAATATCTCCGCCCTTCCGGAAGATGCGTTTGACGAAATCAATCGAATCCAGACCAGACGAAGGCTCAATAACGTCGTGAAGACCGGCAGCCCGGGCTTCATTCCACAAGGCAAATGATCATGCAGGAAGAACAAATACGTGAAGCGCTGAATCGGCACTGGCAGGCATCGGCAGCCGGCGATGCAAACGCGGAGCACGATATTTACGAGGACGATGCCGTTTGCGATTATCCTCAATCGGGTGAACGTATCCTCGGGCGAAGTAATTTGCAGGCTTTGCGGAGTCATCATCCAGGCAAGCCGTCGGGGTTTAACGTCCGGCGGATGCTTGGAAAAGGCGAGCTTTGGATCACGGAATATACCATCATGTATCAGGGGCGATCGGCATTTACCGTGAGTATTATGGAGTTCCGCGAAGGTAAGGTTGTGCACGAGACACAGTATTTCGCGGATCCGTTCGAGGCGCCGGCCTGGCGGAGTCAATGGGTTGAGCGGATCGGGTGACGCCGGATTGCGCATCGGGAAGGTGATGAAACTGAGCGACCCCGAAATGCTCACGATGTTCGCGGCTTGCATCAAGTTGTCCATCACGTACAATGACGATGAGGAGCCCATCAATGACATTCGAGAGGGTGACAGTCAATCCGACCGTCGCAACTGGCAAGCCCTGCATCAGAAACCTCCGGTTTCCCGTTTCTCGCCTTCTCGGATTGTTGGCATCCGGAGAGTCGCGCGACGCAATCCTCCGTACCTATCCATATCTCGAATCGGCTGATGTCGACGAGGCCCTTCGTTATGCTGCGTGCCTTGCCGAGGATGAAACCATAGAGCTCGCCAGGTGAGATTCCTGGTAGACATGCCATTGTCTCCGGAAATGGCATCGTTGGTTACGAACGCTCGGTCACGACGCCGTTCATGCGAGTGAATTGTCGATGAGCCGTGCAGCCGACGAACTCATCCGGTCGGTACCTTTTGAGTGCCGCTCCTTCACAGTCGCGGCTCGTAAGGTCGCCTGCTTCACCCTACTTCGTCCCCACAAAATCCTCCATCACCGCTTTCCGCAGCAGATCCGGCGGCAGCAACCCCTGCGACAGGATGAAGTCATGGAAGCGCTGCACGTCGAACTGCGCGCCCATCGCCTTCTCCGCCGCGTGACGAATTTCGAGCAGCCGCGTGAACCCGTCGTAGTACGAAACCGCCTGGCCAGGACTGCGGAACGTGAAGCGATCCACTTCCTCCGTCGCGAACGCCTTCGAAACCACGACGTCATCCTGCAACACCCGCATCGCTTCGTCCGGCGTTACCTTGCCCTCCTGCAATTCAGGATCGAGAAACGCGCGCGCCGCCCGCAACAGGCGCAGTTGCAGCGAAACCAGCTTGCCGTCATCGGGCATGTAAGGCAGCATGAACCACTCCGAATACAGGCCCCAGCCCTCCACGTTGGTGCTGTTGAACGCGTACATGGCCCGCGCCAGCGAGACGCCGCGCTCCACCATGGAATCGAACTGCAGTTCGTGCCCCGGCCGCGCTTCGTGCGCAATCAGGGTCCATGAGGCTGCCGCGAAAGTGAAGTCGTCGTATTTCAGCGACTCGCCGCCAGCGCCTGATGTGCCCATCGGCAGCACAAACTGGCCGCGTTCGCCGTGGTTATTCAGCAGAGGCGGCGGGATCATGTGCGGCGCCGGTTGCCGCGCGGTTTCGGCCGCCGACGCAAGACGGATAATCGCGGGACGCGCGGGCAGCGTCACCAGCTTGTTTTTGCGCACGATCTCTTCAATTTCCGCGAGCCGCTTCTGGTAATGCGGCAGGATCTCATCCGCGCCCAGTTGTTCCTTTTTCAACTCGCGAATGACGTCGCGATAATCGGACGACGGCAATTTGCGCGCGGCCGCGATACGCGCGGCGATGGGTTTCATCTCCTCCTGAATTTCGATGAAGCCCGTATGCGCCAGCTTCTTCAATTCCTCCGGCGTGTAATCGACGCCTGCATTTTCGAGGCGCATCCGGTAAATCGCCGGCGGCAACCGGAAATCCGCGCGCGCTTTCGGCAAAACCTCCCGGCGCACGAACGAAGCGTATTCCGTGAGCTGATCTTTCAGTTTCGCGAGCGCATCCTGATAACCCTTCTGATTGTATTTTTCGAGCAGCAGGCCGATGCCGGTGATGTAGGTGTTGGTGTCGCCAAGATCCTGTTCCACTTCCTCTTTCGCCGGTCCCAGCAGGCCAGGGGTATTCAGGCGTTCGCGAAAGCGCGCCTCGGCCATGGTGGTCATAGGGGTGAAACCGGCCACGAGCCCCGTGTACTTCTTCAGGCGCTCCACCGCAGCGGACTGGCGGTTAGCCGGGACCTGGTCGTCCAGCAGGCCTTTGATGCCGGAATAGATGGTTTTACCGACATCGGAATAGACCAGGAAAGTGCTGTAGACGGCGTCATTCGCGCGGATGTCGCGATCCGCGGATTGAATCAGGATTTCCAGATCCTGCCGAACCAAAGGATCCTTTTCAGCCGCTAGATTCGCCTGAAGCTGGGTGCGCGCTTTCACCAGATCGGCGCGTACTTTTTCGTGGCGATCCGGCGAGAGAACGGTGATCTGATCGTCGAGGCCCTGAACGCCGCCCTCCGATGCGTCTTCGGGCGCATACTTCGAATCGATATCAATCAGAATCTGTGCGTTCCGGTTGCTGCGGGCAACCCACGCCGGTTGGGTCTGCGCGATGGCCGTGATCGCGACGGCAAGCAGTGGGAACGTACGAATTACGACACGCATGATCTCAGCATAGCCGCCGTTGGGTGTATGTTGGAGGCATGGACGATACCCGCGATGGCATGGCGACAGTGTTTCGGTCTTCCGATCACACCGCCGAGTTCGAAGCCGAGACGATTATGGGGATGTTGCAATCGAATGGCGTGGAAGCGTTTCTCAAAGGTCTCGATGTCTTGCCTGGCGCTCACGAAGTCGAGGTGATGGTGCCGGAAGCGCAGCAGGCGCGCGCGGAAGAGCTGATCGCCGAAGCGCGTGAGGCCGGTCCTGCCGCCGCGGAAGAAGCGGAACGAGCTTCGGAAGAACGCTGACACGCGATTGCTCATGCGAACTTGCCTGCCGAATTCGCTGTGCCGGATATTTCTGTTGAGTCTGGCGTGTGCGGCCGGCGCGTACGGCCAGGTTCCTGCGATTACATCGGGTGGCGTGGTGAACGCGGCTTCCTGGTCATCGCCGCTGGCGCCCGGTGAGATTGTCGCCATTTTCGGGACCGATCTCGCCAGCGGTCAACAATCGGCAACCGCTCCTCTGCCCATTACGCTGGGCGGAACGTCAGTGTCCATGAACGGTGTTTCCGCGCCGCTGGTTTTCGTTTCACCCACGCAGATCAACGCGCAGGTACCGTCTTCTCTGCCTGTCTCGGGTTCCAGTATTGGCGCCGTGGAGGTGACGGTTACAACGGCGGCCGGAACCAGTCCGTCCATGCTTGTCGCGTTGACTACCGGGGTGCCCGGACTTTTTACAGCGGATGCCAGTGGATGCGGGCCCGCCGCAGCGTTGAATGTGAAGCCCGATGGTTCTGTCTCACTCAACTCCCCCTCGAACAGCGCCGCCCCGGGAGACTACATCGCGCTGTTCGGTACGGGCTTCGGCCTGGCCGCGCAGCAACCGCCCGACGGGACTGCCACGACCGCCGCGTCGACGCTCCAGACAGTGCCTTCGCTGTTTGTCGATGGCAATCCGGTGGCCTCGCTGTCATACAGCGGCCTCGCGCCAGGGCTTGTCGGCGTCGACCAGATCAACTTTCAACTCCCGGCGGGTACCCGAAACGGATGCTCGGTGCCGGTTTTGGCATCGCAGACGCTGGGGAGTCCTTCGGTGACGATCGGCGTTCAGGCCGGTCGCGGTCAGTGCAGCGATCCGCCGATCCAGTCCTGGGGTCAGATTTCTTTGAGCAACGTGGACCTCGCCGGAACGGGAACGACCGGCGACACGTTCAGCGCGTCGTTTCCATCCGGCCCGAATGCCCAGCCGCCCGCGCCGGAGGCTATTGTTTACGCTCCCGACTGGGTGGGGAATGTCTCTTCACCAATTCGCGCACTCCTTTCTGCGGTTCCCATCGCTGAGCGAACATGTCCGGTGCCAGGGTATTCGGATCTCTCTGCCGGGGCGATTCAGATTCAGCCATCGTCGGGACCCGCGATGGTTGTGCAGCCTCTGGCCCTGCCGAGCGGGGGCGTGGTTTACAGCGAGCCTGTGCCCGCCGGGTTCATCGTTCCCGGTAGCTACACGATCTCCGGAACGCCGGGCAGCAGTGTGAGTCTGAACGCGAAGCTGGTTGTCGGCTCGCCGATTCAGATCCAGACACCGTTCGCGGCGGGAACGGTCATCTCGTCCAGCCAGCCGCTGACGGTGCAATGGACAGGCGGCGACCCCGGCTCGCTGGTGCGGGTTGCGCTCTACTCCGAACAGGCGACCGGGACCACGTACAGCTACGCGTACGCGGATGCAGCCAGCGGCTCTTTGACGATTTCACCTACGTGTACGGGGCACTCGGTGAGTTCCGGCGGAAACGGCGTCGTTTGCAGTTTTGGTCTGCCGCTTTCTTCGAATGCAGAGGTTTCCGTGCAGGTGATGCCCAATCCGGCCAATGCGACGACCGTGGTAACGCCCGGAATTACAGGCCCGGTGCAACTGACGTGGGAGTACTCGTATTATTTCTCCGGGCTGGTTCTGGGGCAGTAGGCGTGCCGATTTTCCATCGCGTGCTAACCTGAAATTCGTCAGGTCCCGGGCTCCGTGCAACGGGCGGCTGCAAACCCCGCCAGGTCTGGAAGGAAGCAACGGTAGTGGCTTTACCCGTGTGCCGCGGATTACCCGGGGCCTGGCATAATCGGGCCATCCATGTATCAGGTTATTGCGCGAAAATACCGGCCCCAGTCGTTTGACGACGTCCTCAATCAGGACCACATCAAAACGACTCTGCGCAACGCCATCGCGCAGAACCGCATTGCGCATGGCTACATTTTTTCCGGCCAGCGCGGGACGGGGAAGACGACAACCGCGCGCATCGTCGCTCTTTGCCTAAATTGCGAAAAAGGCCCTACGGACAAGCCCTGCGGCGTGTGCGCCAGTTGCGTGGAAATCGCGGCGGGCGGCGCGGTCGATGTCATTGAAATCGACGCGGCGTCGAACCGCGGCATCAACGAAATGCGCGAGCTGCGGGAAAACGTCCGCTACCAGCCGGCGCGTGACCGCTATAAAGTTTTCATCGTCGATGAAGCGCACCAGATCACGAATGAAGCGTTTAACGCGCTGCTCAAGACCATCGAGGAACCGCCCGAGTGGGCCGTGTTTATTCTCTGCACTACGGAATCGCACAAGATTCCGGCCACTATTGCCTCGCGCTGCCAGCACTTCAGTTTTCGCTCGGTCGATTTCCACGATCTGATCGATCGCATGCGTGAAATCTGCGTTTCGGAAGGCGTGGAGGCGGACGACGAGACGCTGGCCGTGCTCGCGCAGGCGGGCGAAGGTTCGGTGCGCGATTCGCTTTCAGCGCTCGATCAGGCTATCGCATGCTGCGGTAACAAGCTCGATGCGACGCAGGTTCGCGCGCTGTTGGGCGCATTCGGGCTTGACGCGATGTCGCAGGTGTCGACGGCGCTTTCCGCACAGGATGGCTCGGCGATGCTGGCGCTGGTGGACGAACTGGAACGCAACGGCGGGAGTCCGCAGCATTTTTCGCGCGAGATTTCGCGCTATGTTCGCAATCTTCTGGTCACCAAAATTGCTGGAGAAGATTCGCGCCTGGTGACGGCCAGTGTTGCGGAGAAGAAAGAACTCGCGCGTATTGCGGCTACTTTTGGGGAAGAAGATCTGACGCGATACCTGCAGCTTTCGCTCGATCTGTTCCGCGATCTGCAGTTTTCCATGCAGCCGAGATTTCATCTGGAAATTGGCCTGCTGAAAATGATCCAGGCAGGCAAGCTGCTCCCGATTGAGGAAGCGCTCGCGAATTTCAACGGCTCGCCTGCACCCGTGCGGGAAAGCCCGCCACCGCCAAAAGCTCCCCTCGCCGCGCATCCTGCCCTCGCCGCGGCACCTCCGCCGCGCCCCACCGGACCCCAAAAACCTGCGCCTGTACAGCCCCTGTATGCGGGCCCGCCCTCGCCCGAGGACGACTGGCGCGAAAAGCTGCAGAGCGCCATGATCAAAGCCGGTCTCCAGTTTTCCGCCGACGCCATGGCCCAGGCCGCCGCCGCGCTCGTGAACAACGAACTGATCATCCGCGCGCCCAAACAGTTTCAACTGGATCTGGGGCGCGAAGAAATTCTTGCCGCGCTGAAGCAGATCGGGCATCCGACCCTTCGATTCAAGGTTGTTTTCGGTGACGTTGATCCGGGCGCTGTAGCTTCGCCCGCGAAGCAGCCTCTGAAGGCGGCAGTCGCCCAGGACGAAGTGACCGAGCGCGCACTGGGCCATCCTGAAGTGCAGAAGTTCCGCGATTTGTTTGGCGGCGAAGTTCGAAACGTCCGCAATTTGAAGGAGTAGACAACCAGATGAAGATGCCAGGCAACATGCAGGCCATGATGAAACAGGCCCAGCAGATGCAGGAGAAGATGCAGGCTGAGATCGCGCTGATCCGCGTGGAAGGCTCGGCGGGCGGCGGCATGGTCTCCGTCAAAATGGACGGCCACAAGAGCGTGATCGGCGTGAAGATCGATCCAGAAGTGGCGGGCGACGTCGAGATGCTGCAGGATCTGGTTGTGGCCGCCTGCGCCGATGCCGTCAAGAAAGTAGACGATGAATCGCAGCGCAAGATGGGCGGCATGCTGGGCGGGATGGGCCTGCCGCCCGGTCTGTTTTAGGCGTTTCCGATAACGATATGCCCGACTTCGCCGAACCGCTCGCGCGGCTGATTACCGAATTCAAGAGGCTGCCGGGTGTCGGGCAGAAGTCGGCGCAGCGGATTGCGTTCCATATCATGCGCGCCGGACGTGGCGATGCCGCGCAACTGGCGGAAGCGATTCTCGACGTCAAAGACAAGCTCACGATGTGCGCTATGTGCAACAACATTGCTGACAGCGAGCTCTGCCAGTACTGTCGTGATCCGCAGCGCGATCAATCCATCGTGTGCGTGGTGGAAGACCCGAATAATATCGTGGGCATCGAGGTCACGCGCCAGTTCAACGGCCTCTATCACGTGCTGGGCGGAGCCCTGTCGCCGTTGCGCGGCATCGGACCGGAGCAACTACGCATCAAGACTCTGATCGACCGTATTGCGAGAGGCGGCGTTCAGGAGATTATCGTGGCGACGAATCCCACAGTGGAAGGCGAGGCGACGGCCGTGTACCTGTCTAAGCTGCTCAAGCCGCTGGGGATGCGTGTCACGCGCATCGCGATGGGCGTGCCGGTGGGCAGCGACCTCGAATTTGCCGACGAAGTGACCATGTGGAAGGCTATGGAAGGCCGCCGCGAAATCTGAGCGATTGGCCCCAAAAATGCATTTTCCCGGCCATGACGCTCAGAAATGCCGCAGTATTCGCACTCGTGGGGACGGGCCTCTGGACCATCCTTCTGGCGCTTGACCTGATCCGAAGTCTTTCCGGGTTATCCCGGGGAATTGTGGCAGCTTCGGCCACCGCGACGAGCCTCATCCATTTCCTGGCTGCTCTCAGCTTGCTTGTGTTCTTTTTCGTTTTTCACCGATCGCAGTCGTGACCGCCTGGTGTAGTGTCCAGGAAAGGAGCAGACATCGTGCATTTCCTCGGAAAGCCGCCTAAAGGCGGCTGCAGGCTGAAGCCCGCCCCACAATCTGCCCAGTTATTTTGCAGACACTACACTAGCGTCGCGACTGGCGATGCGCTCCGCCGCCCAATCCACCCAGATCGATGACTACCGCGATCAGCAGCCATAACAGGTTGATCCCGGCAGTCGCCATATGATTATTCAATTCCCAGGCATAAACAAGCGTGGTCAGCGGCAGAAAAATGAAGCCGAGCAGCGGCATGAGCATTTCGCCGTGGAAGGCGCGCTGGAGGTACGTCGAAAAGAACCACATCAGCGCGAGCGCTACGCGCGGAAATAGCAGAAGTACGAACAGAAACAGGCAAGGCACGGTAAATCCTCAGCAATTTTGTGGCCTGTTTACTTCGCGGGCTCGCTCGAGGGCGGCACGATCTTATTCAGCCGCATATAAGTTACCAGGTTGCCGTAGTGTTCCCATGTATGGGCAACCTCGTAATCCATCTCCCCGATCCGTGTCCGCTTCACTCCGCCACCGATATCGATCACCTGCACGGCCGCGGCCGGCGTCAGCTTCGCATAATCCGCCTCGCAGCCGGCAAATTCCCGTTTGAGAGCGGTAATGATCTCCGCCTTGGTCTTCACCGTCTCTTCAATCGAAATATCCAGCCGCTTGCCGTCCGTCGCCAGTGCGCAGATGTGATTGGAGGCGTCGGCGATATGTGCGAATAGCTGGCCGATCGTCCGAACCTCAGGAGTCGCCCTGAATGACCACAGGTTTTCCGGCACCTTATCGGCGGAGCGGAGGATCAGCTGAGAGATCTGCGTGAACAGATCGTGGGAGCTCGCAATCAGCGGGCTCGACGCCGGCCCGCTCTGCCCGAACGACAACACCGCCGTGGAGGAAAGAATCAGAAATACCTTCGAAAGATTTGCCATCGTAATGTCCTTATTTGGCCTTCAGGTCCTCGGGAAATACGCCCCGGCCCTGCGGCGGTGGAAATAGAGTCTTCAGCAGCTCCAGCCGTTTACGCAGACACCGGCTGGGCAACTGCCGCGGTCCCGTATCCACATCGATATCGCAGCATATGCCATGCAAGTATAGGGTTAACGTGTCTTCGAAGGACTGGCGCGCGTACTCGCGGAACGGCTTGCCATCGCGACGGGCGTTCATCGGCCGGCGCAGCAGCGCCTGCTTCAGGCGCCAGCTCCGCTCGTCCACTTCGCCGTGCATCTCGCCGCTGAGCTCTTCGCGCAGCAGGCCGTGCCAGGCGTCCGACACCTTCTTCGGCCAGCGATGCGAAATCAGCGCCGCAATCTCGTCGTAAAAGAAATAATGATAGTCGGCGACCTGCTCGCCCTTCACCGTGAAAAACAGGAAGACGAAATTCTCCTGCTCCACGCGCGCGGATAGAGCCAGTTTCGCCTCGACCGGCTTGGTTTCCGACACCGTCGTGCCCATCCGGCCCGCTCCCTTTTCCAGATACGGCGCCAGCACCACCCCGACTTTCGGCAGCAAAGCCCGCACCGCCGGCGGCAGCGACTCGATCGGGTCCTGCAAGTATTGCCGCTGGTCCTCTTCCGCCACATGGAGCATCGGGTGCCAGGAAAACTGCTTGTTGATCGGAGCCATCTGCGGAGGGAAGAGGCGCGCGAGTTCGTCAATCGTAATTTGCTGTTTTGCCATCTGTTATGCAGGAAGCGGAACGCCTGATTGTAACAGGCGCTAATCTGGTTGTTTGCCCGCCGCGCCCAGATCGGTCCTGATTTCAGCCGGAGAAGCTTCCGGCGATTATTACGCCGCGCTGCTCCTCACGGAATTGCGCCGCCGCTGGCCGGAAACCGATTTCTTTGGCTGCGCGGGAGCCCATCTGAGGGCCGCCGGCCTGCGTCCGGTCATCCAGGCGGAAGATCTGGCGGTGGTGGGAATCGCCGAAGTTGTTGCCCACTTGCCGCGGATCTGGCGAAGATTTCGCGAATTGGTGGCGGCGGCGCGTCGCGAAAAGCCCGACCTTGCCATCCTGACCGACGCCCCCGATTTCCACTTCCGCGTCGCTAAGAAGCTGAAAAAACTGGGGACTCCGGTTGTCTACCTGGTCGCGCCGCAGGTCTGGGCGTGGCGCGAAGGCCGCGTCAAAACGATGCGGCGCATCATCGACCGGCTGCTCTGCATTTTCCCCTTCGAAGAGGCCTTTTTCCGCGAACGGAACGTCCCTGTCACCTGGATCGGCCACCCGCTCGCGGGCCGGGTCCGGCCAGTGCTTTCCCGCGAGGAATTTTTCCGGAAACACAATTTACCGCCGGACCGTCAACTGCTTGCAGTGCTACCTGGCAGCCGTCCCGGCGAAGTTCTGCGTCATATTCCGGCGCTGGTGCGCGCGGCGGAACTGCTCTCGAAAGACAGCGATCTCAGCTTTATCCTTCCCGCCTCACCGCACTGCGGCGCCGCGTTTTTCGGCACCGCGCTGGCCGGCAGCCCGATCCGCGCGATTGAAGGAGAGGCGTGGGACGCGATGGCCCATTGCGATCTCGCGCTCGCTGCCAGCGGAACGGTCACGGTGGAAGCCGCTCTGCTCGGCGCTCCCATGGTTACTTTTTATAAGGTCACGCCGCTGACTTACGCGATCGGAAAACCGCTCGTGAAGGTGCCGTTTTTTTCCATGGTCAACCTGATCGCGGGACGGCGAATCGTCCCGGAACTGATTCAGAGCGACATGACGGGCGAGCGAATTGCAGCCGAAGCCACCCCGTTACTCCACGACGGCCCCGATAGAGCGAAAATGAAAGAAGATCTGGCGGAGGTCGCCGCGCGCCTGGCGGGAACGGGCGATGCCATCGCGATCGCCGCCGACGAAGTACAAAAAGTGTTCGGGAGGTTTCAGTGAGAACAGTGATTTCGGCCAGTCTGGGTTTGGCGCTTGCCGCGTCCGTCGCATTGGCGCAGCAGAACGGCTCGCAGGCCAGCCACATTGACGTCGATGGCTACACGATAGACGCGCAGATCAATCCTTCCACGCAAACTCTCAATGCGCACGTGGTGGTGCGCTTCGTCCCGCTCGACGACCAGACCAACTCCGCCACGTTCGAACTCAACAACGCGTTGAGCATCTCGCAGATTACCGACGCCAAAGGGAACACGCTCAACTCCGCCCGCACGCAGGCCGACAACACCGTGCGGGTCACCTTCCCCGGTGCCCTGCCGAAAGGCCAGATGACGGAAATCACTTTCGTCTACGATGGCCGGCTTTCGGGCGACGAGGAATCGCCGATCTACGGCATCAAATTCGCCGCCATTCAGAACGATTACGCGTTCCTGCTTTATCCGGCGCGCTGGTTCCCTGTCAGCGGCTACACCTCGGACCGTTTCACTTCCACCATGAACATCACCGTCCCTCAGGGCTATCAGGTGATCGGCAGCGGCCCCGGCACTTCGAAGCCGGATACCGGCGACGGCATGATTTTCACGTACGAATTCACCAAGCCGTCTTTCCCCGGCGATATCGCGATCGTGAAGGGCGACCCCGTGAAAAGTTCCGCCGGCGGAGTCACTACAACACTCTGGTTCCGTGGCGCTCAAGCAGATTTCGCCAATGCCTACGGCGCAGTCGCTGCTGACATGCTGGATCACTTTACTTCGCTGTTCGGCCTCGCCCCGTATGCCAATCTCACGGTGATCGAAACCGCCGATGGAGCGCCAAACGGCTACTCGGCTCCCGGCCTGATTTTCCTCGCCCCGCGGGCCATTGCGAAAGAGGTAAATGCCAACGTGCTCGCCAACCAGATTGCGCGCCAGTGGTGGGAGACCGACGTCTCGCCGCTTAATCGCAACCACATCTGGATGGAAAACGGCATGGCGCTTTATTCCGAGGCGCTTTGGACGGAGCATGACAAAGGCGCTTCCGCCATCGAACAGCGCATGCACGATACTACCGTCACCGCGCTCACTGTTGACGACGTTCCCATGATTCAGGCCGCGCGTCTCGAAGACTACTCGCCCGAATACTGGGCGTTGACCGCCAGCAAAGGCGCGGTCGTGCTGGGGATGCTGCGCAGCACCATGGGAGACGACAAATTCTTCGCGGCTCTCAAAGACTTCCTGTCCAAAAACGCCTGGAAATCCGTGTCCACCGCGGACTTCCGCGCTTCCTGCGAGGCCGCTCTCGGCGAAGAACTCCGCTACTTCTTCATCCAGTGGGTGGAGAACAACGGCGCGCCGGAATTCAAGCTTGAATACACAGTCTTCCGCACTCAGAAGGATGGGAAGCAGGGCTTCCGCGTGCAGGGCAAGATCACCCAGGACCTGGATACCTTCCGCATGCCGGTGGATCTGAAGATCGAGACGGAGGGCGATCCGGAAACCAGGCGCGTCGAAGTGATGGGAACCTCTTCGGAATTCTCCGTGGAGACATTCGGGAAGCCGAAAAGCGTGACCATCGATCCCGGCAATAACGTGCTTCGCATGAGTCCGCAGATGCGCGTGGACGTTGCGATCCGTAAGGGCGAACAGTACGTGCAGATCAGCGAGTTTGCCGAAGCACTGAAGGAATACCAGCGCGCGCTCGATACGCAGAAGACCAGTTCGATGGCGCACTATCGCGTGGGCGAAGTGTTTTTCCTGCAGCACAATTACCAGTCGGCGGCGAACGAGTTCCGCGAGGCGCTGAATGGCGATAACAACCCGAAGTGGGTCGAGGTTTGGGCCCACATTTATCTCGGTAAGGTGTTCGATATTACCGGCCAGCGCGACCGCGCGGTGAACGAATATACGCAGGCGCAGCGGACTCGCGACAACACGCAGGGTGCGCAGGATGAAGTCGCGAAATACCTGCACCAGCCGTATTCCGAGAAGAGCAAGGAAGCTGTCTGAGCTCACCCGGCACGAAACTTCCGATCGTCCTCGCGCTGATTGGCTTTTCGCGATTAGCCGGCTCGCCGATCACACTGCCGCCGGAGCCGCCCGGCGAGCCTGGGCAGGTTTTCGTTTTGCAGGATTACCGCTGGGTGCAGGTTGTGGTGCGCCGCACCCCCACTGCCGTCGCGTGCAGCTTTGAAGTGGTGAACGGCAGCCCCACCGTGCATGCCGAGTTACTCTCCGAGCGCGATTTCGCGCATTTTTCACGGCATCGCGATTACGACGCTCTGGCGTTGACGCCGACGGGCCATTCCGGCGGCTTTCAGCACACGATCGAAACCCCCGGCCGCTATCGCGTGCTGGTCGTGAACGATCGCGGCGCGCCCCCGGCTGCGGTGTCGCTGACTGTGCGGACGGAGGTAGAGCCCGCGACCGTCTCCAGCACAATTTCTCCGGGCCGCAGGCTTGTGGTTGTGCTGGCGAGCCTGATGCTCTTCTTTGGGACGGTGACGTGGTCCGGCCGGAAATTGCTGCGCGCGTACCGGAATCGCTGAGAAGCGGGAATTTCCGGGCAGGTCCAGGGCAACGTAGAAACCCTGGGGCAGGCCTTCGCGAGGGCCGATTTTCGGCGAAGCCTGTGAAGCAGACGCAAAGCGAGCGTGCTCGGGCTGAATTCTGCTAAAATCAGGAGATGGCGCTGATAGATGAAATGCGGATGGATCGGTCCGTGATCTCTGTCGTCACTACCGAAACGCCTTCTGACGCCAGGGAATACTGGAAAACCCGGACGATGGAAGAGCGGCTTGAGGCGCTTGAGATTACCCGACAGATCCTGAATGGCTACGACCCGGATACCACGCGATTTCAAAGAGTTCTTGAAGTTGCTAAATGCACATAGCGCACGGTTTCTGCTGATCGGTGGTTACGCGGTGAACGCCTTTGGCTACGTCAGAAATACAGTCGATATGGACGTTTGGATAGCCATCGACGCGGATAACCAGCAGAAGGTTCTCCAGGCCATTCGCGATTTTGCGTTTCCGGATGTGCCGGACGATCTTCTCCGCGAGGACGACGCGATGGTGCGTATGGGACAGCCGCCGCTGCGTATTGAAGTCCTTAAGAAGATATCCGGTGTTGAATTCGAGGACTGTTGGCGGCGGCGCGTGATCATCGAAGACGGCGACCTGAGAATACCAACCATTTCCCTTGATGACCTGAAACGTAATAAACTGGCCTCCGGTCGAAAGAAGGATCTGCTGGACCTGGACGAATTGCCTTAAAGCCATAACGTTTCCCGGAACCAGCGACCGACGTGCTGTTTCTGTGGCTCCCCTTCGTGGGCAACTCTTGAAAATTTTCTCTTTAGGTCCGGAAGCGTACGGCAGGGGGCACTTCGACAACTCGGCGGACAGGCACTATGGGCCTGAAATTCCGGAACATCCGCCGGGATGGTAGGCTGACAGACGTGATACGGCTGGCGTTCGCGTTTCTGCTCGGCACCGCTATTCTGTTCAGCGCGGACCTGGCGGGCACGTGGCGCGGAGACGCTGCTCTGTCGCTTCCTGTCACCTTGAGGCTGCAGCAGACCGGCAATTCTCTCTCCGGCACCGAAGAAATTCAGGGGAATCTTTTTCCTGTCGAAAATGGACAAGTGAATGGCGCCCGGTTCACGTTCACGATTTCAGTTCCGGCAGGCGGAAGGCTGCGGCAGATCCCGGTAGCGGGGACTTACGGCAACGGCGAAATACGCCTTCAAGACGGCGCTGCCGGGGTTGTCCTGAAGCGCGTTGGGCCGGAAGCGGATGCGAATCGAATTGAACGTCTTGCGTCCCTGATTCGCCTCTGGGGAACAATCCGTTTCTTTCATCCCTACGTCGCATCCAGGCCGATCGATTGGGATTCCGCGTTCACGAGCGCCGTTCAACCGACTGCCAATGCCGCATCCCGGGACGATTTCGTTCAGGCAATTTCCGCAATGCTGGCGCTGCTCGGTGATTCCGAGACGCGGGTCCTTGCGGACGATGCGCCAGTGCCGCTTCCAGTCGCATGCCGGTGCAGAGAAATCGTCCGGTCAGGTTTTGTCGGTACCGGCCCATCGACCGCCTATTACGCGGACTGGGAAAACGTTCCCGAGCGCGCATCATACGTCATGAAACTTTGGAATGGTGTTCGGGTCGCTCTCCGGACCGCCGAGCCTCTGGCTGCAAATACCGATATCAGGGATGCCGACGACCCCTATGCGGGCGATTTGCCACCTCGCGAATACCGGCTGCTTGGGCTCGCGCGGTACTGGAACGCGATCCATTATTTTTATGGCTATCCGGATTCGCTCGGCGCGTGGGACGCCGTCCTCGAAGAATTCATTCCTCCGTTTGAAGCGGCGCAGACCGGCCGCGATTATAGATCTGGGCATATACCGGAAGCCTGTTGAGTGAACTTGGCCTTCAACCGGATGTCACACTGCGGAATATCGGCGGGCGGATTACAGTCACCGCGTGCGGCGTTCCGCAGATGGCCAGAGGAGACGTTATCAGGACTATCGACGGGCAATCAGCCTCGGATCGGGAAAGGTCACTGATGGATCTGTTCCCGTGGTCCACACGTCAGTCCGGAGGTCTGATCGCCGACCGCTACCTTCTGGCAGGGGCCGGACCGCTCGTTGTCCTGGGCGTGCGAAAACCGAAGGGCGGCGATGAGCAAATTGAACTGGAGAGGAATAGTCCGCTTGCTTTCGTTCGTCCCACACCGGTGATGGAGACAAGTTTCGGACTTCTGCCCTCTGGGCTGGGCTACATCGATCTGACACGGTTGTCCCTGGGCGATGTGGACCGCGCCTTTGACTCGTTGATGGGCGTTCCGGGGATTATCTTCGATTTGCGCGGCTCGGTCGGGAGTGGCGCGTTTCCGCGCGTAGCGTAGCGGCGCGGCTGACGGACAGGACGGTCGCGACTGCTCTGCTTCGACATCGTGTCTGGCACGGTCCGGACCCTTTGGCCGTCACGGTTGAAGACACATTCCAGTACGCATATCCAGCGGGAAAATCCGTATATCGCGGCACAGTTGCGGTCCTGATCGATGCAGGAGCGTTCAGCCAGTCCGAGCATACCGCGCTGTTTCTGGAAGCCGCCACAAAGGTGGTTTTTGTGGGGACGCCTACAGCGGGAACCGACGGCGAAGTCACGGGTATCGTCCTGCCCGGCGGCGTTCGGGCGCATTTCGCCGCGATGAGCATAAGGCACGCAGACGGACGGCCACTTCAGCGAGTGGGTATTCTTCCCGATGTTTGGGTCGAGCCCACCCTGACGGGAATTCAGCAGGGCCGGGATGAGGTCCTGGACCGAGCTGTGAGTATGTTGTCAGGAACACCGGACAATTGATTCCGTAATAGTTGCCGATCGCACGCCACCACCCGCGCCCTGATAAAATTGAGTTTTCCCCTTCAGGAGGCCGAATGGCAGAAATTACGCGGCGCAAGTCGGTCGCGGTCAACGTTGGCGGTATTAAGGTTGGCGGGTCGAATCCGATCGTCGTGCAGTCCATGACGAATACGGATACGGCCGACGTTCAAGGCACCGTCAATCAGGCAATGGCGCTGGCACGAGCCGGTTCCGAACTCGTCCGCGTGACCGTCAATACGGAAGCCGCCGCCGCCGCCGTCCCGAAGATTGTGGAAACGCTGGATCTGTTCGGCGTCCGCGTGCCGATTATCGGCGACTTCCATTACAACGGCCACCTTCTTCTGAAGAAGTATCCGGAATGCGCGCGAGCGCTGGCGAAGTACCGCATCAATCCCGGCAACGTCAACATCGGCAAAAAGCACGACGATAATTTCCGCACCATGATTGAGGCGGCTATTGAGTACAACAAGCCGGTTCGGATCGGCGTGAACTGGGGCTCGCTCGATGGCGCGCTGCTCACGCGCATGATGGATGAGAACAACAAGCTCGCAGAGCCGAAGGATGCGCGCGAAGTGACACTCGAAGCGATCGTCGTGAGCGCGCTGCAATCGGCGGAAGCGGCGGTGCGTCATGGTCTGCCGAAAGACCGGATCATCCTCAGCGCGAAAGTCAGCGCCGTGCAGGATCTGGTGGACGTGTACCGCTCACTGGCTGCGCGCAGCGATTATGCGCTGCACCTCGGTCTGACGGAAGCTGGTCTGGGCGCGAAGGGAATCGTCGCGACCACTGCGGCTCTCTCGATCCTGCTGCAGGAAGGCATCGGCGATACAATTCGCGCGTCGCTGACGCCGCTGCCCGATGGCGACCGTACCGAAGAAGTCATCGTGAGCCAGCAGATTCTGCAATCGCTTGGCATCCGCAGTTTCACGCCACAGGTGACAGCGTGTCCAGGTTGCGGCCGTACTACGAGCACGTTTTTCCAGGATATGGCGGATCAGATCCAGACCTACCTGCGCGAGAGCATGCCGGGCTGGAAGGAACGCTATACGGGCGTGGAGACGATGAGGGTCGCGGTGATGGGCTGCATCGTGAACGGGCCAGGCGAATCGAAGCACGCGAATATCGGAATCTCGCTGCCGGGAACTTTTGAAGAGCCTGTTGCTCCCGTTTACGTGGACGGCCGGCTTTCTGTTACGCTGCGCGGCGACGCGATTGTGGCTGAGTTTATCGAGATCCTCAACAAGTACGTGGATTCGCATTACGCGGCGGCGGAAGAGCCGGTCGCGGTCTGATTGACGATCCTTTAAATATGCCCCGATACTTCACGCTCCGCGAAGCTCGCGCAGCCCTGCCCGCAGTGAGCCGCGACGTTCGCGAGGCCGTTCATGCCAAGGGTCGCTATCAGGAAGCCGATGGCGCTCTACAGGCTTTAGGTCAGCGGATTCTGATGCGGGGCGGCATCACGGTGGATACGGCGGCGGCCGAAGCGTGGAAATCGCAGCGCGATTCCGGGGCGCAGGCGTTGAAGACCACCCTCGGGCGCATTGAAGATCGCGGCGTGGTGGTCAAGGATCTGGATGTGGGGCTGATCGACTTTCCTACGTTATACCGGGGTCAGGAAGTTTATCTGTGCTGGCGAATGGACGAGGCCGACATCGATTTCTGGCACGGTACGCAGGAAGGTTTCGCGGGACGCAAACTGATCGACAGCGAATTTCTTTCGCATCACAGCGGCGACTCCGTATAACGGTTCGGCGCCTATTTTCGTTTGGCGATGAATTCTTTGTAAGCGTTTTCGCCCATGCGGCTGAGAAATCCGAGGCCTGTCCGCACCAGGGCTTCATTGACTGTCGCCTGGCTGGTGGGCTGCCATTCGTTCGACAGAAAGCTGCTGCCTGGAATGGCGAGAAAGCGCGAGTAGGCCGGCATCGTGTTTCCCTGGCGGTCTCGCGCCATAAAGGTCATCCTGATGACATATCCCAACCGGCCTTTGAACGACAGGCCGTCGCTTTTGAAAAAGCGCGGATCTTCGCCCCAGATACTGCCGAGGCCAGCCTCCATGACGCTCTTCACTCCGTAATTCGCGGTCACCATGCCGGTGCGTTCTCCGAAGCCGGCCCAATGGGGTTTATATTCTTTCGGCGTATTGAAGAAGGTGTCGACAGCGCCGACAGCGACGTCATCCAGCAGCGACCCGGCGCCCAGATTTTCCACCAGCAGCCATTGCATGCGCTCGTGGCCGTCGATCAGTGGGGGCGCGGTCTGCGCGGGCGCCTGCGCAAAGGCGGCTGAGCCTGAGAGGATCGCGAGGGCTCCGTAAAAAGCCCAGTGAAGCCGTAAAGACATGAATTTTAGATGGTAGCGCGTTCCTGGTGGCGTCGTGCGTGTGATAATGTCTCCTCTATGAAATGGTCATTCGTCGTCGTTGTCGCATGCTGTGCCACCGCTATTCTGATCGCCCAGCAGACTGCGCCTGCGCCCGCTGCGCCGGGCGGCGCCGGCGGACGATCCGGAGGCCAGGGCCGCGGTGGGCAGCTGCATCTGATTCCTCCTCCCGGAGTCACGGTAGCGGAGGCAGATCAGCGCGCGTTGCGGACCGGATTGACCCGGCTCGATGCACGGATCGAAGCGCTGAAAGGCAATCCTCATCTTCCCGATGTGCAGATCTTCGAAAAAGCCGTGAGATACGCGCTCGATGGCAACGAGTTCTTCACGCCGGAAGAGGTTTTCCGCGGCAAAGAACTCCTGCGCATGGGCACCGAACGTGCCGATCAGCTTTCGCGCGGCGATGCGCCCTGGACCCGTGCTACCGGCCTGGTGGTGCGCGGTTACGTGTCGAAAATCGACGGCAGCGTGCAGCCGTATGGTCTTGTTGTGCCGCCCACCTTTGCGCCGGACAAGCCGCATCGGTGGCGCGTGGATACCTGGTTCCACGGGCGCACAGAAACTCTGAGCGAAGTGAATTTCCTGTGGGACAGGCTGTTCAATTTTGGCCAGTTTCAGCCGCCCGACACAATCGTGCTGCAGCTCTATGGACGCTTCTGCAATGGCAGCGTGTTCGCCGGAGAGGTGGATCTGTTCGAAGCGCTCAACGATGTGAAGAAGAATTACAACGTGGATGAAAACCGAATTCTGGTTCGCGGTTTCAGCATGGGCGGAGCTTCGGCATGGCATATCGGCGCGCATTATGGCACCGATTTTGCGGCCGTCGCGCCGGGGGCAGGGTACGCGGAAACCATGGAGTTTACCGGACAGACCCGGCGCGGCGTGCAACTGACCTGGTTCGAGGACAAGCTGCAGCATCTGACCAACGCCACCGATTACGCGGGCGATTTTTTCAATGTTCCCGTGATCGCCTATAACGGCGACATGGACGCGCAGAAGCAGGCGGCGGACATTATGGAAAAAAATATGGATGCCGAGGGGCTTACGCTATCGCGCGTTATCGGCAAAAATATCGGACACGCGTATACTCCGGCGGCGATCGTTCAGCTCAACGAAATGCTCGACGCCCTTGCCCGGAAGGGCCGCGACGAATGGCCGCGCGAAGTGCGCTTCACCACCTGGACGCTGAAGTACAACCGCATGCGCTGGGTGGTTGTGGATGGCCTGGAGAAGCATTGGGATCGGGCGCGGGTTGACGCGTCGATTGAAGGCGACCATACGATTCAGGCGAAGACGTCGAACGTTTCGGCGGTGACCTTCGCGTTCGGCACGGGGGCGCGGATGATGAATCCGGCAATGAAGGTTACGGTTGTTCTGGATGGGCAGACTCTTACGGCGGGCGGTCCTTTGACGGATGGCTCGTGGACCGGACATTTCCGCAAGGCGGGAACGAAGTGGGGCGTCGTTTTAGATAAAGCGGCGGACGACGATTCGAATGTTCTGCGCAAGCGCCACGATCTACAGGGGCCGATCGACGATGCATTCTTCGACAGCTTCCTGATGGTGCGGCCTACCGGTACGCCGATGAATGAGGTGGTGGGCAACTGGGCGAAATCCGAGCAGGAGCATGCGATCAAAATGTGGCAGACGCAGATGCGGGGCGACGCGCCGGTGAAGGATGATACGGCTGTGACGGACGCCGACATTGCGGCCAGCAATCTCATTCTCTGGGGCGATCCGCAGAGTAATAAGGTGCTGGCGAGGATTGCGAATAAGCTGCCGGTCCAGTGGACCTCCGATTCGATCACGCTGGGCTCACGCAAATTTCCTTCGGCGACGAACGCGCCCGTGATGATTTATCCGAATCCGCTGAACCCGAAGAAGTATGTGGTGATCAACAGCGGGATGACGATGCGCGAGTATGCGGAATCGAATAATGCGCTGCAGGTGGCATACTTGCCGGATTACGCGGTTGTGGATCTGACGACTCCTCCCGATGCGCGATGGCCGGGGAAGATCGCGGTGGCTGGTTTCTTCGGTGAAAATTGGCAATTGCTCGCGAACGACGGGAGGTAAATCCCGCGACTACTTTTTGAAACGCATGTCGAACGGATAGAGTAAAACATCCGTGATATGGAATTTCGCAGCGTCGATGTGCAGCGGGTTAAAAATGTAATTGGCTGTTTCCGGGACGAGGGCGCTCGGCACCCGCAGGAGGACGCTTTTCTTCTTCCGGAGCCACACCGTTCCTACGTCGCGAGTCGCTTCGGGGCGCAGCGTCCAGTCCTCGGGCAGGTCTTCCGGTCTGACGATCATCGGCGTGAGCTTCGGGTACTCAATTTTCAGAAGCGTAAATTCCGGCGGCACGTCATTTGCGCTGGTATGAACACACACCTCGAGAAGCGCGGCGGACGGACTTGCGGCCAGATAGACTACGGGCTGTCCGGCATGGTGCCAGCGGCCGCCCGCCCTCAGACCGCCCGTTCCGCTGAGGTCGCGGTGCCGGCTGATCCTCCAAAGGATCATTTAGACGAACATGCCCTCGTCGATCTGAACGAGTAGCTCTTCGACAATCCGGCTACCTGTGTCCGTGTTGAGAAGTGAAAGCGGCGCGCGTCCGCCCAGTCTTGTATGTGGGCTTCGCATCCAGGTCAGGGCTCTTTCCCGGCCTCCATAGACTGACTCCGCCAGTGAGAGTGAGCGGATCACGCGCATCACGCGGTCCGACTCTTCCACGGTCAGTTTTTCACGCCGCGAACGGCGATGTTGCAGGGTTCTGAGTGGAATGATGGCTGCGTCGATCTCCGAGCGCTGCAGCCCGAGGGAGATCAGGCGTTTGACGATTGCGGGCGCGAGCTTTCCTTCGACGATGCGGAGCGTATCCGTTTCCGTCGCCGGAGCGCGCAACCCGAGCCAGTCCCCCATCTGCACATTGACGGCGTTCATCTGAATCTCCACTAACATTATGCCATGTTTAGCTCGGCAAAATGTAGGATCATGGAGCATCGTTTGGAGCCGATGTAGACTGGGCGCATGAACCGCGCTGAGATGTATCGCCGGCTGCATGCGCATGCCGGCCTGTGGGACATCATCGTGGTGGGCGGCGGCGCGACCGGCGCGGGGGTTGCAATCGATGCGGCGTCCCGCGGCTACGATACCCTGCTGCTCGAACGGAGCGATTTCGGCAAAGGAACTTCCAGCCGCAGCACGAAGCTCATTCATGGCGGTGTCCGGTATCTGGAGCAGGGCAATGTATCGCTCGTGATGGAAGCGCTGCGGGAACGTGGCCTGCTGCTTCAGAATGCGCCCCACCTGGTTCACAATCTTGCCTTTGTGGTGCCGAATTACGATTGGTGGGAAGCGCCTTTTTATGGCGTCGGGTTGAAGCTCTATAACCTGCTGGCCGGAAAATACGGCTTCGGGGCTTCGCAGATTCTTTCCCGTGAAGAGACACTGGAGCGGCTTCCTAATCTCAATACCGAGGGGCTGCGCGGCGGGGTTGTCTATTTCGACGGGCAGTTCGACGATTCGCGGCTGCTAATCAATCTGGTCGCCACGGCCAGCGAGCAGGGAGCCGTGCTGCTGAACTATGCGCAGGTGACGGGACTGAGCAGGGACGCTGACGGTTTTGTCGGCGGCGTGACGGTCCGCGACATGGAAAACGGCGAGGAATTTGCGGCCGAAGCCAAAATCGTGATCAACGCCACTGGACCGTTCAGCGACGAACTGCGGCGTAAGGCGGATGCCTCGGTCAGCCCGATGGTCGCCCCCAGCCAGGGGATACACCTGGTTCTCGACAGATCCTTTCTGATCGGCGACAGCGCCATCATGGTGCCGCACACGAGTGACGGCCGTGTGATGTTCGCTATTCCATGGCATGGGCACACGCTGGTTGGCACAACGGATACGCCCGTGTCGGACATTGCGGCGGAGCCGATTGCACAAGAACAGGAAATCGATTTCGTGCTGAAGACGGCTGGTCTCTATCTTGCGAAGAAGCCAGGCTGCAGCGACATCATGAGCGTCTTTGCCGGGATTCGGCCGCTGGTTCGCAACGGGGATTCCGGCAACACCGCGGGGCTCTCGCGCAGCCACACGATTCGCGTGGAGAACTCCGGGATGATTACGGTCTGCGGCGGCAAGTGGACTACCTATCGCAATATGGCTGAGGACTGCGTCAATCACGCGGCCACGCTGGCGCATTTGCCGGAGCGCGAGTGCATGACAGGGCACCTGAACATCCACGGATTTCTTCCGAATGCCGAGCGGTTTGGGACGCTCGCGGCGTATGGCTCCGACGCTGCTGAGGTTCAGCAACTAAATCTCGGGGAGGTGCTTCATCCCGTGTTGCCATACACAGTGGCGGAAGTGATCTGGGCGGTGCGGGAAGAGATGGCTCGCACCGTGGAAGACGTTCTGGCGCGCCGAACGCGGGCGCTGTTTCTGAATGCGCGTGCGGCTATCGAGATGTCTCCGCGAGTGGCTGCGTTGATGGCTCGCGAACTCGGGCGCGATTCGAAGTGGGAGGCCGACCAGGTGTCGGCATTTCGCGGCGTTGCCGGCGGCTTTATGGCAGGCGATCGGGAAAATTAGAAATCAGCCCGTCGACTCCCAGCGCGACGGCATGGGCGATATCGCGGGGGTCGTCGACCGTCCAGGTGAAGACCGCGATTCCGGCGGCATGCAGCGCATCGACGGAATTTCGCTCCAGCGAATCGAAGCCGATTCCGGCGTGTGTTGCCTGGGCGTCGAGCGCAAACGCGGCCGGCGAAACCGGTACTCCGTCGATCAGGGCTATCGTCTTCGCAAAGGGAGACAGTTCGCGGACCCGCAACAGTTCGGAGTGCAGGAACGAAGCGAAATAAACCCGGCTATCGCCTGCCTGCGCAACGACATCTTCCGCTATTCCGCGGACTTTGAGTTCGATCATCAGGGCGGCTTTGCCGTTGACTGCCGCGAGAACTTCGGCGAGCGTGGGCGCTGTGGGGATCTGGTCCCGCGCGAGGTCACGAATGTATCCCGTGCCTGTCGTAGTGCGATCCACGCGCTCATCGTGCATCACAAGCAACTGCCCGTCGCGGGAACGATGGACGTCGATTTCGACGATGTCGACACCAAACGAGAGCGCCAGCTCGATCGATGCCAGGGTATTTTCGGCGGCGAGTCCGGCCGCGCCCCGGTGTCCGATTCGTAGTGGCCGCTGCATGCCGTTCAGGCGGAGGCCGCCATGGTTTTCCACGCAGTCTCATCCTTGCCGATGCTGAGGTATTTGCCGGAGCGGATTAACGGCATCGCCAGGAGCCTCGGCGTGGCCTCGATTTTCGCGAGGAGTTCGGCCTCCGACATTTTCATGTAGCCGAGACCGGCGTCGATCCAGGGTTTGCCCGCTTTGTTTAAGATTCCGTCGAGCGTAAAGCGGTCGATGAAGCGGCGGATTTCACCCGGCGCCATGGGTTTGAGTTTCAGATCGACGAAATGGATGGTTGCGCCGCGCTCTTTGAAGAAGCGTTCCGCGGCCCGGGTCGGCGGGCAATCTTTGCGGCCAAAAATCTGAACGGTCAGCACGGCGATGAATGGTGGGCGCGCAGGGATTCGAACCCCGGACCCCCTCGGTGTAAAGAATAGCATCTGACGGTTACCACGGGTGACATACCGTTACTATCCATCATGCTTTCATGAAGTTCCCGGCCCTTCGTATCGGAAGGTGAATTTCTGTATTCGGTGGTAAATCGTGGGGTCCATGACCCACTTACGTCCCAAACCACGTCCCAAATTCATACCCCGAAAAACGCGGTCATGGCCAAGTCGGCCGTGTCTCTTTCCCTTCTCCGAAAACCTTATGCGTAAACCGTACGTGGCGCGGGGTGCGCGGGGGTCCGGGGACCGCGCGATAGAATGGCCGGGAAAGAGGCCGCAACATGCTGGTACGTTTCACCATCGAAGGCGGATGCATTTCCGTGACTGAACAAGCGCGTGAGGATGTGCTGAACGAGTATCTGGGCATACTCCGCAACTACGACCCAGGAGCGGAGGACGCTGTTCGCGCCGCGATAAGACGGCACCTTGATACCAACACCCAGTTCACGGCTGCGTGGATTGCGTGTGTGGGGCCGGACTCCTGGCGTCCAGAGTTCGAACCGATCTATTACGCACTGGAGCGGGTATCCACGGATGAGCGGACGGCCCATGAAGAGGCCGGGAAGTTTTTGGGCCTTCTGGTATGGAATGAGGCACTCGAACACCGTGAGCGATGGCACTTTACCAAGTACCCTAAGCTGGAATCGGACTACATGGTGAATCACTATTTCGCCATGGACGGACACATTTGCGCAAACGTCAAACTACGGCAGGCCGAAAACGCTAGGCGGCATGGTGATGAACAACGCGCGGCGGACCTGGAGAACAGCGCACGCGCGCTGCAAGAACGTTGGCTGAACCGAGCGCGATAGTAGGAGGACAATGCAGCCGGAACCACCAGGGAAGGATTCCACCAGAGAGAACATCGTGGGCAGCGTGGAATGGGTCCGTGCTGAGTTGGACCGGATGCGCGCAGGCCGGGCTGGCGGGGAAGCCGTATTCAGAGGAGCGGGAAGCGATCCTTCGGCGACTCGGGTTTGGTGACTATCAATCCTCCTACCTGCTGAGTCCCCTTTGGCAACGAATACGACGCCGTATCTTTAAGCGTGACAATCGCGAGTGTATCCGGTGTTCTGAGAAGGCCACCCAAGTCCACCACCTGATGTACACGGAACTCGTTCTGAAGGGTGAAGACGATACGCAATTGGTTTCAGTGTGCGCGGAATGTCATGACTTAACCTCCAGCGTCCCAAGCTCAAGACTTCTGACCCCGAGAAATTCGAGCGAGTACAGGCACGCTACGAGTCCACGAAGGCGAACGGGCGTGAGCGTCATAAGCGAAACGAGATGTAGTCGGATGGCTGATACTGTCATACGCCGTGAATCTCAGTCACGCGATAGCGAAATAAATTCCTGGCTAGTGCCGTAGGCCGCTCAGGACCAATAGATACAAGGGTTAAGCGATGTACCATCGTGGCTGTTCCGTTACTTAACGGGATTATGTAACCCTGTTTCTCGCTTGGCGGGGTGTAGATTTTAGTTGTTCCTTCACGAAGCAGTACTTCCCCAGGGGAAAACACAATGTCTGAGGCCGCTCAGGTTCTACAAGAACCAGTTCTGCTCAGGAGAGCCGACGCAGCGAAGCTTCTATGCGTCTCCGTCGCGCTTATGAACAAAATGGCCCGTAAGAAAACGGGGCCACCCATCTACAAATTCTCGAAGATCCCGCTCTACGACCGTCAGGAGTGCCTGAATTTCGCTCGGGCATCGCTTCAGCGTTAAAAGCGATATGCCGACGTTCGCGACATACAGGCAGAGTATTCGGCCTGGCCCGCGTGGCTATGCCACGAACCGCACTATCACAAACAGTAGTAACCGAAAAAAGAAGGTCATCATGGAATCGTTCGCAACGTATCGCGAAACCGTGCGAAAGCGCGCTGAAGAGTTGTCAGTAATTTTCCCCGATGGATTCTGCACTATCGAATCTGTCGCTAACGCCCAGAAAGGCAGTACGCCCGGAGTCCGCACCCACGTGAGAGTGTTCACAGCGGCGCAAGCTGAAATCGACGGAGTAGCCCACGCGGTCATACCGGAACCGGCCGTCACGCAGGAACCGGAAGTCATGGCCCCGACCGTGGAAGGCAATGAATGAGCCTGACTCTACCGAACATCTTTAACGCGGGAGACTTTGCGGCGGGCTGCAATATCTACATCAATGAGCATGGAGCAGTCAGGGCCAAGGTTGAGGCATTAGCTGAGTATGCCCGGCATTTACTGCCATTGAGCGACGCGGCACATGCCGAACGCGACGCGGCGCACGCCCAGCGCAATGCAGTTGAGGCCATGGGGCAGGAATTGCGTACGGCCTATCAGGGCTCAGGATCGGCAGCGAAGTTCAGGGCAATCCTTGGGGCCACCACGTCCGAAGAACGGAATGCCATTGCAGATAGCCTAGCCTCAGATAGCGCGCGCATCAATGTGCTGTTTTCTGCCGTGGAACACCATGACGGCTACATTGGCCCGAAGTTGGCTATTGCGGCGCAGAGGCAAGAGGTTGCGTTGCTCGGGGCCCTTGCCGACATGCACGCGTGGAATGCCGTCTGTGTGGGAATCGAAAGGGCTATTGCGGCGCAGAGTCTTGCGAAAGCCGATGGTCAGGTTGCCTACCCGGCTCAGGGCGGCAAGACGAACGCCGCCATCAAGGTCGCTGTAGAAGCACGTGGGCACGTTCACGGAGCGGAAGAAACGCTCAGAAGCATGGAACGACAGTTCCAGGAACCGAGAGGATAACCAGTGGCCGAGTTTAATGATTTAACACAAGAAGAAATTGAGGCGCTTCGGGCGGACGTTCAGGCCTTCAACCGGCCGGCCCAGCTACCGGAAGAGGACCCCAAGCAACTCACTGCCGACAAACTTCGCGTAGCGCACTTGCTCACGCTGCCGGCCGATCGCGCAACACCCGAGGATTCACAGTTCTTAAGAACTCAGATCCTGGCCGGAATTCGGAGTGGGCTGTGACGCGCGATCAAGAAATCGAAAAAGTCATGGCCATTCAGCGCGAAATCATCGAGTCTAAGCGGACGGACGCCGAACGCATTGCGTTGAGTGAACGCGAATCGTTGAAGGCACGGGCCCTGTTCCGGGGCTACCAAGGGCTTGAATGGCCGCACCTGGCACGGTGCAGGGCGTGTGCAGCTCGGGTTGTTGATCTCCAACCGCTGCCGGACCCGAAGTCTTGCACGCTTGACGCCCAGCAGTAAAACAGCACGTTCACGGATGACGTACGAACAGATTGGATAGATGATGGCGGAATTGAGAAAAGAGGAACGGGGCTCGCTGTTAGAAGCCGAACCCCTGACAGAGAGGACCGGAGCCCAGCCACTTGTTATAAGGGCCGGGCTCCGTATGGAAGAAGCGTCCACAAGTGTACAGGCGCGCAATAGCATTTTGAACTACGGTTCCAGAATTTTCACGTTTCCTGCTTTAGCATCATCGCAAAATAATTTGCGGCGGAACGTGATCGTCCATGGCTAACCTCCAAGAATCGGCGTTGACCTACGCCCGGAACGGGTGGCGTGTGCTTCCGTTGCACTCCCCAACCGCGGCCGGCTGCTCGTGCGGGAAGGGCGATTGCTCCAAAGTCGGCAAACACCCGCGTATATCCGGCTGGGCCCGTTCAGCATCCAATGACCCTGACACCGTGGCAGCGTGGTTTGACACCTGGCCGGATGCAAACATTGGCCTCTGCCTTGACGGTCTTGCCGTGCTGGATGTAGACCCAAGACACGGCGGATTCGAATCATTGGCCGCGTTGGAAGCGAAGCACGGCGCACTGGACAAACGGTCCACGCAACGCTCTGGGAGCGGGGGCGCGCACTATCTGTTAGACGCGGACGGCGTAACCATCGCGCGCGGATTCCGCCCCGGTCTGGATCTCCTGACGGGAACGGGTTGTTACATCGTTGTGACCCCATCGCTACATGAGTCTGGCGGACGCTATGAGTGGACGGACGAACCGTACCCGCTCTCCGTGCCCCGTGACTCCATCGAACTGCCAAGGGCCCCCCAATGGCTGCTAGGCGCGGCATCGAGCAGCGCACCGAAACGCGAACGCACTAAGCGGTTTCAAATGCCGGATATCATCCCCGATGGTGAAAGAAATTCCACCCTGACCAAGTTGGGCGGGACCATGCGCAGAGCAGGCATGAGCCAGGATGCAATCACAGCCGCGTTGAAACAGACCAACCGCGAAAAGTGCAATCCGCCGATGTCGGACGCGGACGTGGAAGTAATCGCGCGCAGCGTGGCGCGCTATGCGGCGGGGAGCGCCAGCAGCACCGATGCCGGGCTCACTCCAGAACTGGCAAAGGTCATCAAGACTGATGCGCACTTCGCGCGAGACGCGGGCGCGCTGCTGTATCACTTCGAAGGTGGCGTGTACAAGCCCACGGGGGCCCGGTTCATCGAACGCCGGACCAAAGAGCTTTGCGAATCGCTCGGAAAAACAAAGTCGTGGAATCCCGAGCTTGCCGCACGCATTGAAGCGTGGATAGCGGTTGATGCCCCGGAGTTGTGGGAGCGTCCACCGTTGGACACGATCAATGTGCTTAACGGCCTGTTGAACGTGACGACAAGGGAACTCGGGGCACATGACCCGTGTCACTTATCGCCCGTTCAGATCCCCGTGACGTTTGATCCGGCTGCCACGTGTCCGAGCATTGCTCAGTTCGTTGCGGACACGTTCCCGCACGACTCACAACACCTTGCATTTGAGTTAGCAGCATGGCTCATGACACCGGACACAAGCATTCAGAAAGCGGGGCTGTTGATTGGCGAAGGCGCAAACGGTAAATCGGTCTTCTTGTCGCTGCTGTTGGCGTTCCTTGGCCGGGACAACGTGAGCGCGCTTTCGCTCCACCGAATAGAGGCTGATAAGTTCTGTGCAGCGCGACTGGTCGGCAAGCTCTGCAATATCGGGAGCGATCTTCCAACGGCCGCCCTGACCGGAACATCGGTATTCAAAGGAATCGTGGGTGGCGACATGCTGACTGCGGAACGCAAATTCGCAATGTCGTTCGAATTCCTGCCTTTCGTGCGGTTGCTGTTCAGTGCGAACTCCCCGCCACGGTCGGAAGATTCGTCGGCGGGCTTTTTCAGGAGATGGCTGGTTATTCCGTTCTCCAGATTATTCGATGAGTCGGACCCGAAAACCGTGCCGCGTGCCGAACTCGACGCGCTGTTATCGCAGGCGGATGAACTGTCTGGGCTGTTGAACAAGGCCCTTGACGCGTTGCCCGTGATCCGGGCCGGCCGGTTCAATGAGACGGCTTCCACGCGGGATGCCTTAGCGGAATTCCGGGCAACGACGGACCCACTCGGAATCTGGTTGGATCAAAACACTGTTGAGCGCGCGGACGGCATGGTGGTCAAGGATCAGTTGCGTAGCGCGTACAGCAAAGTCTGCCAAGATAACGGCCGTCCGATTCTCGGGGACGTTCAGTTCACGGCTGCGCTGAAGCGACTCAGGCCAAGGGTGCAGGCGGCGCAGCGTCGCGTAGACGGGCGGAACACGCGCGTGTTCACCGGCATCGGATTTGTGACCAATGACCAGGTGCCGGGTGGTGAGGGGCTGTTTTGAGGCCAGGTGTAGCGGGTGTGTAGCGGGTGTAGCAGGTGCCCCCCAGATAATATCCAAATCGAAAAAGAAGAGGGAGGGGCAGGAAAAGAGGAAAGAGGGAGGGGGGAAGAAGTAAGCCCCCCTGCTACACCTGCTACGCACCCGCTACACCCCCTTGGCAATCGGTGCGAACGCTCCGAGAGACGTGGCCGGACAGTGGCCCGGAGAACAGCAAGCTACTAAGAAAGCAGTACTTACGATCACAGATGTACACCATTAGTGGGAGAAAGTCGTGATGAGAGACAAGGACGCTGGGATCACCAGCATTGAAGTCGCGCCAGTCGTAGAGCGCACGGTTACAGGCCAATGGCTTCCGGGCCACGCGAAACGCGGCGGGCGCAAGCCGGGGGTGAAGAACTGGAATGCAAGAACCCTGGCAGAAGCCGAAGATTGTGACGGGCTAAAAGTCCTGATGGAAGTGGTGCTCACGGGCTATCTACCCCTGACTCCGGGTGAAGATCCGAAGACCCGGAAAAAAGTGTCGAACGAACTGAGATTGAAAGCAGCCATTTCCCTGGCCGAGTACACGTATCCGAAGCTCTCTGCAACGCACGTGACCAGCACCGGAACCCAGACGGTTGCGACGTACGACGTAAAGGCACTAATGAAAGACCCGGAACTGGCTCACGCTGCGCAAGACTTAGCCATTGCAATGGCTGAGCAGGGCCGCGTTCTTCCAGACCCCAGGTCGCTGGACGATTAGATCGAACGAGCCTGTACGAACGAATGGAGGATCAAGTGATAACAGAACGTGAACTGCAATTCATCGGTATAGGGCCTCATGGTGCCTCTGCTCTGTGCAGGTTATTGACTCGCAGCCAGTCCCGGCAATTAGTTGAGCGCGGCTGGACCCAATATCGTGCTGGTGACTTCACGGCATCCATGCGCTGTGCAAACAAGGCCATTCAGTTGTCGGAAAACAACTCTGCGGCGTGGGCTCTCGGTGCGGCCGGCCTTGCAGCCGTTGACGATCACGAAACGGCACTCAGCTTTCTACAGCGCGCGGCAGACCTTGACCCCAGCAACCATACCCTTGCTGTCTTGGCGAAGCAGCGCCGCTTCTGGTCTGCATGGCATAAATTGTCGCTTGGCGAGTGGACCCCTGAAGCGTGGGAGGGCTGGGAAGAGAGATTCCAGATTCCAGCGATAACCCGCGACGGCAAAACGTTGCTGACGCAAATAGTTGATCGTTCTGAATACTGGGACGGCAAATCGTCATTGCTCGGGAAGACCTTTTTTCTCGATCTCGAAGGGGGCTTGGGGGACATCGTTCAGTACGGCCGTTGCGTCCCGATCATCAAGGCCGCTGGAGCGCGTGTCGTGGTCATGCTTGATTCGTACTCGCAGCGAATAACCCCGCTGCTGCGCCTTTGCAGTTCGATTGACGAAATAATACCCGTCTATGCCCGCTGTCGCCAGAACGTTCCGCCTCACGATGTTGCGTTGCTGGCGTCCGCTTTTACCTTGGTTCTTGGCACAACCTTTGACGACGTGCCGGATGCGCAATGGTTTTCGGACCCACCCCTTGAATACATTGAACGCGCTAGGGCGAAGATCGGCAAAGATGCTCTGAAGGTCGGATTATCGTGGGCAAGCTCGGATGATCGGCGGCGGGATGTTTCGTTATCTGCTTTTGCGGAACTCGCAATGATCCCCGGTGTCCGCTTGTTCGGTTTACAGCGTGGCAGAGCGGCTAAAGAACTTGAAGGCATCAACTTTGAAGTGACGAACCTTGAAGATGACGACGGAGACTGTATCGACACTGCGGCCGCGATGTGTGCGCTCGATCTAATTGTCAGCGTCGATTCTTTCACCGCGCATCTTGCAGGCGCACTCGGCTTGCCTTGCTGGACTTTACTACCAACACCTTGCGATTGGAGATGGATACGGCATGGTGCCACAACCCCCTGGTATCCGACGATGCGACTGTTTCGCCAGTCGATCAAAGGTGACTGGTCCAGGCCCGTGGCTGAGGTCGTGGCAGCCGTTCGCGAGATGATCGACCCACCAAACTGAGATTCCTTGTCAAGCGATTTTATCAAGCGCCATCGTTTCTCCTATTGCGAATGGAATCACCGCCTTATGCGGCTTTTGACAAAAAACAGCATGAGGATTAAAGCCGGTTTTGGGGCGTACAGTGAATCGAATGATTAGATTCGATTCGGCTATCGACGCGCAAACCTGGTTAGATCAGACCGCGGCCGGCCACTGTTCATTGCTCACGCGACAGAATCGGTGGGAGTGGATTGCCGGGGAGCTTCAGTGGTTATGCAAGGTATCGGGCGCACCCGGTTCAGTCCGTCCGGTTGTGGTGCCAGTGGTAGCAGCTCCAGCGCGTGAACGGGTACCGATCAAGGTACGGCAGTACAGCAGAGGCGCGTACGCGCGTCGGTTCGCCGCAGACGCTGTGAAGCGTAATGCGGCTTAAGTGACAACAGAGAGGAAAACTAACGCCCATGCCGACACACGAAATGAAACGAACCACCCGGAATCAGAAGCGGATTCCCAGAGTAGATGATGTTGCTATCCACCAAGCCGGGCACGCGGTAATAGCCTGCCTCATGGGAATTCCATTCTCAGCCGTGACGCGCAAGGGGATACACCGTTACGACGAATGGCCAATCTGGGCTGTCCCGCAGTCTGGACCGTGCTTCCAGCTTGAACGAGCACGGCAACATGTAAGTCGCGAAATCTGCGTTGCCCTGGCTGGACCCGCAGCACAAGCGATTATGAACCACTGCGAAAGGAACACGCGGGCACGGGGCCTTAACGATGCGGCGTACGCGTTAGAGATTACATGTGGTTTCGGTGACGATGACGCAGCCAGGGAGCGTTGGGTACATCGTATCGGGAAAACAGCATCTTCCATTTTGCGCAAGCCTGCCGTCTGGCGCGTCATGCAGGTTATTGCTCAACAGCTTCAGCAATCAGGCAGTCTCACCGGAACTGCGGTTCGCGCTCTTGTTCGAGAGCACCTGACCCTTGAACCTCAGTCCGATGAACGTTACCCCTGGGAGGAAGCGCGTTGGTCCCGTGTGGAAGATGCCAGAGGACTCGCTGCCGGGCAAAAACCTTGCCCTAAAAACACCCACAACGCCGTTTCATGTGAAGTGGTTCTTGCCCGACTCCGCAAGAAGGCAGCATGAGAGTCAAAATATTTGTGCAGATCCGCTTGACGGCCGCGGCTGCCGGCCGCTACTGTGGATCAATTCGTGCCCCTGCGCAATTTTAAGCGCTTGTAAGACTGAAAAGAGAGAAATGGTTCCTTGCCCCGAATCGCTCAGATTCGGGGCCGGGGGCCGGTTTCCACCAGCGAGTAGTATCCCCTTCTAACTCCAATGACCCTGTTAGTGACAATCTGCGCACTGCTGTACTCCGTGGTGTTCGTGATCGCTACAGTGGGTTGCATCGCAGCATGGGCATGGAGCCGGGAGCCAGACGCCGAAGAGCTTCAGCGTGCTTCCATGCGCTCTCTGTCGTGGCCCAGTTCATCTGCGGATACTGTTGGGCATGATAACCGAACAACAAGTGGTGTTTGACGCATTCCTAAATTTGATCGTCGCACGGGTCACGGAGAACTTGGCCAAGACCGGAGTGGCCGTGCCCCGATTGCTGACGGTGGAGCAAGCGGCCACGTACCTCGGCCGATCGGAGGATGCAGTCCGGCGATTGCAGTCTTCGGGCACGCTCCGGGCCACGAAGCTCGATGGCCGGGTGCAGTTCGACCGGGCCGACCTGGACACGCTGATTGAGAATTCGAAGGTTTAGCGTTAAAGTCTTTGAAATCAATACTAATAACTTTTCTGTAGAATAGTTATTGACGGCCGATAGGTTCGGCCGCTATTCTCAGGTCATGCAGAAGGCGTTCGCTTACCTCAGAGTTTCCGGCAAGGGCCAGGTTGACGGCGATGGATTCCCGCGCCAGTTGAAGGCCATCAAAGAATACGCGGGTGCGCATGATATCAAGATCGTTCGCGTGTTTCAGGAAAAAGGTGTAAGCGGGGCCGTTGAGGGCATGGACCGTCCAACGTGGGCTGACATGATCGGGACGATCCTGGCAAACGGAGTGAAGATCATCCTCGTGGAAAGTCTCGGCAGACTGGCTAGGGACCTTTACATTCAGGAGTACATCCTCCGCGACATGAAGCAGCGCGGCATCACGCTGATATCCGTGACCGAGCTTGATCTCGATTCGGACCCGACGCGCGTAATGTTCCGTCAGATCCTGGGTGCCGTACATCAGTACGAGAAAAACATGATCGTTCTGAAGCTGCGCGGCGCGCGTGTGCGCCAGAAGGCCAAAACCGGGCACTGTGAAGGCGCGAAGGCGTTCGGCACACTGCCGGGTGAAGCAGCCGTCGTAGAGCGTATGAAGGCGCTACGGGCCGATGGCATAGGCTTCGACCGCATAGCGGCAAAGCTCAACGAAGACGGCGTGAAGCCACGGCGCGGCGCGCGTTGGCATGGTCTGACGGTGAACAAGATTCTTACAGGCAAAGGCCGGGCGACTGCTGAAGGGAAACTCTGATGGCTATCTTCAAACGCAACAAGACGTATTATGCAGATGTCGCCGTCAACGGCACCCGCTATAAACAGTCGCTCGAAACAGCGAACTGGCAAGAGGCACAGCGCAAGCAGAAAGAGCTTATCAACCGCATCATGGAAGGCAAGGCAGGTGCGCCTGCTGGTAAGGGCAGCTTTGCCAGCTTGCCGCTTGAACAGGCCCTTGCGGAGTTCGTGGACGGTCGTGTGGGTCGTGTGGCAGACCGGACAAATCAGAAGGAACGGGAACGCTCCAAACCCATCGTCCGCATCATGGGGAAAGTTCTGGTGCGCAAGATCGATGCCCGAACGATTCAGGGTTACCAGAACGCACGCAAAGCGGAACGCGGCGTGTCCGGCTGCACGATCAACATGGAAGTCGCGCTGATAAGGCAAGTGCTCAAGCGTGCGAAACGATGGGCCGTGATAGCGGACGACGTTCACAGTATGCCCGAGAATCGGGACGTGGTCGGAAAGGTCATGATCATGGAAGAGAAGCTGAGCCTGTTCCGCACGGCATCAAGCAAACCATCTTGGCTGGTCGCATACTGCGCAGCCGTGATTTCAGTGAGTACGACTTGCCGGAAGATTGAACTACTGAATCTGCGATGGGAGAACGCGGACCTGTTTGCGCGCGTGATCCAGATTCGACGCTCGAAAACCGCAGCGGGGCATCGGGCGATTCCAATGAACGCGGACGCACTTGCGGCCTTTGCGCGATTGCGGGAACGTGCAGAAGCATTAGGTGGTGGCGCGCCGCACCATTACGTCTTCCCTGCGTGCGAACGTGAGGTAATCGACTTCACGAAACCCCAGAAGTCGATTCGTACGGCGTGGCGCAATCTTGTCCGCGAAGCCGGCCGCGGCGCGGGCCGGAAGGCAGCTCAAGAGGCCCTGGACAAGAGGCGCGGGTTGCGTGGCGCAATCGCAGCATGGAAGCTGGCAGAGTCATCATTCAAAGGCCTGCGGTTCCACGATCTACGCCACCAGGCCATTACCGAGCTTTCCGAAGGTGGCGCGTCGGATGCCACCATGATGGCCGTCTCGGGGCATCTGTCAAAGCGAATGCTTGAACACTACAGCCACGTTCGCATGGCAGCGAAGCGGACTGCGGTTGATGCTCTCGGTGGGGGTTTGATGCACTTGACACCGATTGTCGAAGCCGCAACAGGCAAGCCGTCCTGAAGAGGGGCTCATCAAGCAGTCGCGAAGAACGCCGTGACCTGCGCGTCACCTGTTCTCTTGGGTAGTCCCTTACGCAACGCGATTGCCTTCACAATGGCCTTGTAGCCGGACTTGACGCCCCCATCGGTCCATTCGATATGCCTGAGTGCTTCCCGATAAGTTTTGATTTCCGCCAATTTGCCGTTCATAGCCCCAGCTTCGTAAGGGTCACAAGTGCCGCACCATTGGTACAGCATCTCAGAATTACCGGCGTACGCCGAAAACCTGATGGGTGGCTGGTTGCAAGAGTGCTTATAGCAAGTTCCCAGAATCGGTTTCCGGTCAAAGATCGCAATAAGGCGAAGCACTTCGGCCTGCACACGTCCCAAACCGCCGCTTGGGCTCGGTTGCTCCAGAACCCACTTAATATAATCAGGCTCTTTCAAGAGCAGCGTTTCAACAGCCTTCCCTTGGTGCTTTCCGAATGTCACGAGCATGTTATCTTTTGCTCCGATTCCCCAGTCCCCACGAACCAGGGCAGGCCACGGTAGGCAGCCCAACTAGTGCTTACGTCCCAAACCACGTCCCAAACTGAATTCGACCGTGGTTGAAATCTCCACAACCTACTGAAACAAATGGTGGGCGCGCAGGGATTCGAACCCCGGACCCCCTCGGTGTAAACGAGGTGCTCTAACCAGCTGAGCTACGCGCCCGTTTCTTCAGTCTACCGTCCGGGTCGCCGCCATCGCGGGAAGCATCATGAAACGCGGAATTTCCCCGCCTTCAGGCTCGCGGTAAGGCCCGTAATCGGCAATCACGCCTTCGGTGCGGCTGGCGGCGCGTGCCTCGCATACCGTTTCGCTCGGCCGCAACACCACGTAGTCGAGCGGCACATTCCTGAGACCAGCGATGGCGCGAGCGGTGGGAAGGAACCACGGGGGATCGTGAAATCGACAATGACGTCGTACCCCGCGAGCGCATAGGGCACGGCCGCGCGGCCGTCATCGAGACCATAATTGTCTTGAAATTGTTCTCATTTATGTCTGTGGCGGCACCGGTAAAGAAAGACCAGAATGTGTCGCCTTCGATATAGACGTTAGGTTCCGGCAGTACGGCGATCAGTTCGCGCGCCACCGTCGTTTTGCCAGCGCCCACTGGACCGGAGAGAAGTATGATTGACTTCAATTGCACTCGCCCCCGGGCAGGCCAAACGGCCTGCCCCACATCGAGCAGAAGAGTTTTTTAATACAGCAATACTATAATCCCGCGTAGAAATCGTAGCCGCGCTGCTGCCAGTAGTCCGGCGGCTGCGTTTCGCCGAACGCAATCCGGCCGATACGCTTGATATTCTTGATCCCGTACTTCACCGGAATGACCAGCCGCAACGGCGCGCCGTGCTCGTCCGCCAGATGTTCGCCGTTCATCTGGTATGCCAGCAACGTCTGCGGATGCATGGCGCTCGGGGTATCGAGGCCCACGTAATATTGGCCATCGGGCGTCGCCATCCCGACGTAGCCGGCCTTTTCCGAACCCGGGGCGAACTTCGCGGTGAAATCCGAAAATCGCGCGCCCGCAAACTGGGTCACGACGCTCCAGCCTTCCACACACTTGAAGTCGATCGTCTGCTCGTAGCGCGGTAGAGCATGGAGATCGTCCATAGACAGTGTAACCGGAAGGCCGCCGCCGCGCGGCATAACGTGCAGGCTCCACGTGTCGGGGTCAAAATCGTCGTCGAGCCCAAAATCGCCGTTATCTTTGAGTTTGGCGATGGCAGACGCCGGGTAGGTTTTGACCAGGTGCTGGTCGCTGAATAACGTTCCACGCACAACGCGCTCGTTGAAGCCGAGAATAGCTCGTAGCGGACCGGGGATATCGTGGCCGCGCTGGTAGCCGGCGTTGAGCCACTGCCATCCACCCGCAGCGACTGCCGCGCCGGCTCCGAGTGCCAGGAAACCGCGTCGTGTGCGGCGCGACATTTCCTGTTCGGGCGTGAGCTTATTCGGCATGCACGGACTCCTCAGGCATTTCGGGCTGCGGGGCTTCCACAAGATCGTAACCCGTCACCATGGAACGGAAATTCGCCCAGCCGGCGCGAATCACCTGCCCGATATGTACCAGGAAGAAAGCCACGTACCCCATCGTGAGCCAGAAATGCTCGAAGCGCGCCCATTCGTAGCCGCCCAACGCAGCCGTCAGCCAATGCAATTGCGCCGGCTTATAAATGGCGAGACCGGTAATCAGGCTGCAGCCGCCCATGACGACAATCGCCGTGTAGGAAATTCGCTGCGCTGCGTTGTAGCGCCCCTGTGGCGGCATGGGAACTTTGAAGCCCATGTCGTGCAGGGCTACCAGCGCGGCTTCACGAAACGATTTCGCTTCCGGCATCAGTTCCCGCCACTCTCCGGAGACGATGGTATAGATGACGTAAGCGATGCCGTTCAGGGCGAATATCCAGGCCAGCGCGAAGTGCAGCGCCATGCCACGCGCCAGTTGGGCGTTGACGCCGGTTGTGTTGTAAAACCAGTCGGGGAAAAAATGAAAGAGGGTTACGCTGCCGATGCCGATCCGGTAGGGGTCGTACGCCCAATAGATCAGCATGCCACTGAAAATCATGGCGGAGAGGATGGGGAAATTGACCCAGTGATACCAGCGGGTGGCGAATTTGTGTTTTTCTTCGAGGGAAACCGTGAGGGCGAACGTGCACAACGGGCTGGCCGGTGGCAGAGGAGAGGACGGAGTTTCCGCTTCAGCGGGGTCTGCGTTGTCCGGCGGAAGTCCGGCGAGCGGCACTTCTGGATTGTCCATTAGTCGCTATTGTATCTTTTGGGCTGGATGGCCGGGACTGCGGGAGCTGGAAATAACAGGCAGGAATCTGTGGTTGGCTAACGCCGGCCAATGAGACACGCCGTGGCCACGACGTGTCTCACTGGCTAACGACGCCGGGTCAGGCTACCTTCCTTAAAGGCGCTCTGAGCGGCGTGCCTCTTTCCGGCAGCGGCATTTGAACCACCTTCTGGTAATATTCCGTGAAATCGGTTCGCACTTTCCCTCCGAAGTATTCATCCAGGGGGAACAGGGCGTGGGGCCGCAATTCACGGTAGACCCTTCCCAGCTTTTCTTCGATCCGGTACAGCTGATGAAAGAAACTGCCGCGATCGATATTCAACCGCCGGCAGCAGAGTCTCCAGTCCGCGCCCAACAGGAAATGAAAACGAAACAGCTGGTATTCCTCCGGCTCCAGCGCACGCTTGCTGACCAGACAAAAATCAGCCATATATTCTTCGTCTTTCATTCCCCAGCAGAAGTTCCCTTCGGACCCGTTCATGGGTTCAAGCCGCACCTTCCCCATGTGCTTTTCCCTGGATGCGCAATAGCGGAATTTCGCATAACAACTGCGGAATATCTTCCTTAATACGCAACTACATGGCACCTCTTCATTCCTGTTGGTGCGACGCAATCCAACTCCCAGGCAATGCGTGCAACCTTCTTTAGCCAAGCCTACGGCTTCGGAACTGCTCCAGTCAAAAGTCAAGTACGCTCCTTCCGGCGGACGCACTAAATCGCCGCCGAATTCTTTTTATAATCTCTCTAATTTATTTTACTTACCGATATTATTTCCTATTTAATTGGGAGGTATCTCCTGTTTACCTTCGTTATCTAGTACTTCCGGTACGGATGGCCAAGAGTGGCTCCTGTCTCTGGTAGGGTATTGTACGGACCCTATTTCTACAGGAAATATACCTGCGTAGGGGCGGTTCCAGATTTGTATATAACGGAGCTCTGTCAGCGCCTCATCGAGTTGGCCCGCCAGACAGTTCATTCCGGGGCGGTCAGCGAGCGGGCTCTGGCTAAAAGGTCGGGCATCTCGCAGCCGCATTTGCACAATGTTATCAAGGGGATCCGAGCGCTTTCTCCCGACGCCGCCGACCGGTTAATGCGAGCGCTCAACGTCACCGTTCCGCAGGTTTTGTGGTCGGGCAGCACGGGCGACTCTTCAGCGACCACGGCCGTGCCGGTGCTGCGGAATCGAATAGGGCCGGGCACGGAAGCCTCATTTACGGCTTTTCGCGGGTACATGCCTTTCCCCACCGGGCTGCTGGCTTCCCTGAAGGATCCCCTCGTAGCTTATCTGGGAGCCGATCTTGCGTTGCCTGCGGATTTTCGGCCAGGCGACCTCACGCTGCTGGACCAGAATCCCGCGTTACGGGTTACTCCTGCGGTATCATCTCGCTGGATAGTGGCGGAAAACGCGGGGCTGCGTGTAAGATACGTGAGACGAACCCGCGGCGGTCTGGAAGTAGGGAGAGATCCCGGACTCAGCGAGGCGCGGGACTGGCACACGATTTCGCTCCAGGGCAGAGACATTCTGGAAATAGTGAGGGCAAGAATTGTTTGGATTGGCCGTGAAATGGAAACGCCACTCGCTGGACCGCCTTGGCCGTCTGGCGCAGGCGATTGAGGCGATCGCCGATCAGGATCAGCATCTGATCGACGAGAGTGCGCGCGTGGACAGGCTCCGGGACGAGGGAGCCGCCGACCTCTACCGGACTTGCCGCGAATTTGTCGACCAGCTGAACGCGAGGCTGGCCCAGCCCTCCGTGGCGCTGGATCCGCCGGAATGGAACGCCGACAGCTTCAATGAGGACGGAGCCAACCTCTTTCAGATCAGTCTGCGAGGTCGTTTGCTGCAGCTTGAGTTCACCGCCACGGATGAGCCATATTGCACAGAGGAGTTCCGGCATCGCTACGTTCTGTGCGGGGGAATCCGCTCGTTTAATCAGAATTTTCTGGAGCGGGACACAGTTGACGAACAACTGATCTTTTTTTGCCCGCACGATTCGGGGGCCAAATGGCATTTCTTCGATCCGAGAACTTACCGGACCGGTGGCGTGACGATGGAATACCTGACGTCTGAGCTAGAACGGCTGCTCTGATGCCGCTTCATTCAGACGGGGATGCCCGGCCGGCTTCCTCATAGACGGCCAGGACTTCTCGCGCAGTCCGCGCCCAGCTGAATCGCGCCGCCTGGCGCCGTCCCTTGGTAATCAGCTCTTCGCGCAGGTCGCCGTTCAGGAGGACTTCGGTGATACCCCGCGCAATATCGAAAACATTTTCCGGATTCACGAGCATGGCCGCTCCGCCCACAACTTCGGGCAGGGAACTGACCTGAGACGCAATGACCGGTGTTCCCGATGCCATCGCTTCGAGCGGTGGGAGCCCGAAGCCCTCATAGAGCGACGGAAACACGAAGGCCGTGGCCAGTTCGTGAAAAACGCGCAGAGTTTCCAGCGGGACAAAGCCCAGGAAACGCACCGATTGCTCCACACGGCTTTGGATCACGGCGCGGCGCACTTTGGGATAGCGCGAAATATCGTCGCCGATGATGATCAGCCTGAGGTCTTTGTAGCCTCCGTGCTCATCCAGCTTCTGGCGTACCACGGCGAAAGCCTCGATCAGGCGCGGAATGTTTTTCTGCGGGCGAATCGAGCCCGCGTAGAGCAGAAACGGATAGCGAATCTGATAGCGCTCCAGTATCCGGTGCCGCTCTCTCGCCGTCGCCGCAGCGTCGCTCCTGCCGGGAGTGCTGCGGAATTGCGGGTCGGGCGCGTTGTAGATCAGGCGAATGCGGTCGGCCGCCTGAGGCGCGAGGTTCACTACGTCACGCCGGGTCGCGCCGGATACCGCGATGATGCGGCTGGCGCGTTCGAGGCCTCGTTTGAGGCGCACGACGCGCGCCGCATGCAATATGCCGGTCGCGTCGTCGTAAAACAAGCTGCTGAGATCGTGAATGGTGACCACATACGGCCGCCGCATCAGCAGCGGCACGCGGTGGAAAGGAATATGCGTGAGATCGACGCGCAGTCTGGCGAGCAGCCGGGGAAGACCGAAATGATCGGCGCGCGACGAATCGCGCCGGTTATAGATTTCGATCCGGAAATTGCCGGGCAGCGCCGGAATCTGCTGTTGATCTTCGGCTGAGCAAATCAGGTGGAACTCGTGCGGTGAGTTCTCCGCCGCTATTGCCTGCAGAAGATTGCGAATATAGGTGCCGACACCAAAATCGCGGATTCGGCGGACATCGAGCGCAATTTTCACGGGGGTCCGCCTGTTTTGGAATTACGCTTGTCCGCGCCGCCAGCCGTAGAGCGGGAATCGCGCTGTGAGAGATTCTACCCGGGCGCGAACTTCGGCGATAGTCGCATCGGAGGTTTCGGAGGGGCCCGAAGCCACGCTCCGGACAACCTCCGCAATGCACGATGCCACTTCCTGCATCTCTCTTTCCCGGAAACCGCGAGTCGTGACGGCCGGGCTGCCGAGCCGGATGCCGCTCGGATTCATCGGCGGATTGGTATCGAACGGGATTGCGTTCTTGTTGACCGTGATGCGGGCGGCATCGAGCGCATTCTCGGCTTCTCTGCCGCGCACGCCTTTGGAGAACACATCGAGCAGCAGTAAATGCGTATCGGTGCCGCCGGAGACCACGCGGAAACCTTCCGCGCGCATTCCCATGGCGAGCGCCTTCGCGTTCGCGATCACCTGCGCCTGGTAATCCTTAAACGTCGGCTGCAGCGCTTCGAGGAAACAGACGGCTTTGGCCGCAACCACGTGCATGAGCGGCCCGCCCTGGACGCCGGGAAAGACGTTCCTGTCGATAGCCGCGGCGTACTTTTCGCGCGCGAGGATCAGGCCGGACCGAGGTCCGCGCAGAGTCTTGTGCGTAGTGGAAGTGACGATATCGGCATACTCGCACGGGTTGGGATGCAGACCCGCCGCGACCAGTCCCGAAAAATGCGCCATGTCCACCACGAGAAATGCGTCGACGGAATCCGCAATCTGCCGAAACTTCGCGAAGTCCCATTGCCGCGGGTACGCGCTGCCTCCCGCGATGATCATTTTGGGTTTGTGCTCGTCCGCCAGGCGCGCGACATTTTCGAAATCCACGCGTTCGTCTTCCTTACTCACCTGATAGCCGACCACGTGGTAAGTCTTGCCGGAAAAATTCAGCTTGTGTCCGTGAGTGAGGTGACCTCCATGCGCCAGATCGAGGCCCATGATGGTGTCGCCCGGTTGCAGGATTGAGGCGAATGCGGCCTGGTTGGCCTGTGAGCCCGAGTGCGGCTGAACATTCACGTATTCCGCGCCGAACAGTTTCTTCGCGCGGTCACGGGCGATGTCTTCCACCTGATCGACGAATTCGCAGCCGCCGTAATAGCGCTTGCCCGGATAGCCTTCGGCGTACTTATTCGTGAGGACACTGCCGGTGGCTTCGAGGATCGCTTCCGACGTGAAATTCTCGCTGGCGATCAGCTCGATCTGGCTATTCTGGCGATCGGCTTCTTTTTGTATCAGCCGGTAAATATCGGGATCGGCTTCGGCCAGGGGACGGGCCATTGGGTTCGTCATAAGAGTTGAGAAGGGGAATCCGAATTCTAACATTTCGGACGAGGGTGCGCCGGGCCGCTTGCCGCAGGCTGGTTCAGACAGATGGTCAGGCAGGGATTATTGCGGTCAATCGCCCGCTGCTTCGGTTCCTGCGGATTCGTTTGATATGTTCGCTGTCCGCCAGCCGGGCGACCAGGCCGGTATCGCCGTCGTCCGCAGCCAATGGCGCACGGCCACCCGGTTCGTTCGCAACAGCGAAATTCCCAGCATCACGAACGTAACGGCGATGGCGGCGGAGACCGTCTGCGGAACCGTGAGATTCTCTTTGAAAAACCACAGCCATCGGCCATAAACCAGCTCCACATGGACCCAGTAAACGAGCAGACTGGTCACGCCAAACTGCCGAACAATGCTCCACTGACCGGCACGCAGGCCGAGATTCCACACGTAGGCGAAAGCCAGCAGCATCAGCAGCACGCCCAGCTTGATGAAAATCAGCGCCGGACTATCGCGCCAGAATTCGACATGTGGATAAACCGAATACGGAAGGTTCGCGAGAAACCACGCGCCGAACGCGAGCGCCAGGCCGGCGCCGAACAGCCACTGCATCGCCGTGCCAACCTGATCGCGGTCCAGGTGGCGCAGCAGGCTGCCCGCGCTCATACCGAAAGCGACAAACGCAGCCCACGGAAAAAATCCGAAGTAGAAAGTATCGGGCACCAGGTAATGTTTCACCAGCGGTGGCACGCCATCCCAGTTGAGCGTGGAAACCACCGGTCCGGCGGCGGCAATCACGACCCCCAGGATTGCACACCAGCGGATTCGCTCGATCGTTCTGAACATCGCCATCACCGAGAGGCAAAGTAAAGCGAAACCCATGGTGTTGAGAACGTCCACGCGGAGCAGATCGGTCCACGGGCTTTTGTCGATCGAGACGATCCACATCTGAAAACGAAACGCAAACGCCAGACCGAAAATCTGTCCGGTGCGTTTGAGCGCCGCACGGAACCGTCCGGATGCCGTTGCGCCTTTGCGTTCCTGGCTATCCATTCCAAAAGCAAAAGTGACACCGAGGAGAAAAAGAAAAATAGCCGGCGGCATACCGCCGACGAACTGAGACGCCATATATGGCCCGCCGCTACGCAGATCGTCGCGGAGAAACGAATGGAAGACGTGGCCCTGCAACATGGTGATGGCGGCGATACCGCGCAACCAGTCGAGATAGGCCAAGCGTTGGGAGGGAGGTTTCATTCGGTCACTAGTGCTTCTGGATGGTCGCGCCTTTTTGCTTCAGCTCCAGATCCTTTTCCTGCAACGCGCCCGTCTTCAGGTTGCTGTATGTCACCAACTTATAATCGCCCGAGGTTCGGAGAAATTTCTGTTGCGCCACCAGACCGTTTGCGGCAAACCACAAGTCTGCCTGTTTCAGCGTTCGTCTTGTCTCGGGCGATTTGGGCACCAGTTTGACGTGCGAAGTCAGCTCTGCGCCAATCTTTTCATCGCCAACGAAAGTTATGTCGTAGGTGGACTTCAACTCGGCGCTGGTGGCCCCGAAACCGAGCAGCAGGAATTGATTCATAACTCCCTGTCTGCTTGCGAAGTCGTAGAGATCCACCACGTTCGTCCTGGGGTTATAGACACGGACCTCCGGTCCGTCAAGCGCGATTATCTGACTGCCCCCGGGACCCTTCAGATTGACGAGCAGGCGTGTCAGGTCGGGCTTGACCCGCAATAATTTCATCGTCCCGGATTGCAGGTCTTTCTCATCCACGAGCGCCGTGTACTCGGTGTCCGAAATGTCGGCGGTCATTCCCTTAAAACTCTTCGCAGCCGCATCGATGCGCGCAAATACCGTGTCCAGCGGATCCGCGCCGGCGGAGAAAGCCGCCAGTAAAGAAATGCTCAATATTACGGTCAGGCGCATCGTGCTTTGTCTCGTTAAAGTGACGCCGGTTGAAGTGAGGATGGGTACTCCCTGTTGTCAATCAAATGTGTCGATTACGGCTTCGCGTAGGCCATATAGCCGATGACTACCTGTTCGGAGTCGTAAATCGGGTCCATGTGGGTCATCACGAGCCTTTTTCGTGTCCGATCCGTCAGGATTTTGCTGATTTCCACCGGCCGTTTATCTTCCGGAATAGCCGTTACCAGCTCCGGTTGCACCCAGAAGGCCAATTCCCCCTGATGCGCGGGCAACGAGGTAATCTGGGCGGCATTCGGAATACGCGGCTGGTCGCGAAACCAATCGCGGTGGGAGAAGAAAATGAACAGCACGATTACACCGCAGATGACATCGTATTGCCACACGCCACGCTGGTAGTCCCACAAAATGAGACGTCTGAGGACCTTTCGCACAGCCCCAGTGTATCAACCGTGGCAATCGGGCCGTTATGGCACAATGGTCGTATGAGCACAATGCTGGCCAGCGGTCCGGTGGACCTGTTTTCGCGCATCGATAACGAGAGCATGGATCAGGCGCTCCTGCAATCGGGTGTTTTTACTACGACCCTCGACAGCGTCATCAACTGGGGCCGCAAGAATTCCATCTGGCCGATGGCATTCGGCCTGGCTTGTTGCGCCATCGAAATGATGTCGATGAGCGCCTCGCGCTTCGATATTTCGCGCTTCGGCGCGGAAGTCTTCCGTGGTTCGCCGCGTCAGAGCGACCTCATGATTATTGCGGGTCGCGTGTCGAACAAGATGGCGCCCGTGATCCGGCACCTCTACCAGCAAATGCCGGAACCGAAGTGGGTGATCTCGATGGGCGCCTGCGCCACGTCGACCGGCGTGTTCAATAACTATGCGCTCGTGCCGGTAAATCAGGTGATTCCGGTGGATGTGTTCGTGCCGGGTTGCCCGCCGCGGCCGGAGCAATTGATTCAGGCGATCATGATGTTGCAGCAGAAGATTGGCGATTCGTCCGGCGCGCTGAAACAGGCGCTCAACATGGCATAAGCCGGATAAGCCCGGTTACTTCTCATACGTTATGGTCGATTTCACGTCGGCCTTCTGAAAGCCCGAGTTCACCAGTCCCAGCGAGATCGTTCGCGCGTAGAGGAACAGGAGGCGGACTCTCATTTCGCCAGAGTAATTTGCCGGGAACCAAAGACCGTCGTCAAACTTTTCGTAAGTGACCTTGAACCCGATCTGCTGCAGATTGGTGCCGAACACAGTCTTCACCACCAACGGTACCCCATGAGCCAGATGCGTCGTGATCAGTACCGGCGCCAGGTCGGCCTTATCGATCAGAGCCTCGCCTGCCCACGGCGTGCCATCGTTGTCTTCCGATTTTGAACGCGGCGCAAATGTAATCCGGTATACCTCGTGGCCCCGATAGTTTTCCTGCCCCGACAGTTTGAACGTATAGTGCTTCTGCTTTTTCGCTGTGAGCGGGAACAGGTCCAGGTTAATCCCGTCGCGCGATTGCTCATCGCCGCCAAAATCGTCTGCCAGACTGTTCGCGAGGTCGGCATCGAAGTCATGGTCCTGATAGTGTTGGCCGGGCTCGGCAATCGGAAATTCCTTGCCGTTCACTCCATACTTCCCGGCGAAATGAACCATCTCGCGCTTCACGCCATCTGGCTTCGGCGTAACCGTGTACTCGCGATCCTCTTCGCGCGCCAGCTTGCCATCGCTGCGCTGCAACCGCACCAGCACATCCTGCCGGTACACAAACCCGGCACGGGCCGCCTCCGCGCGAGTCTGATTCTCCGCCACTTTTGCCATGATTTCGCCGGCGGTTTGGGCGCAGACGAGCGAGGGGAGCAGAGCAACGACCGTGAAAAGAATTCTCACGTAACCTGTTACGAACCAGAGGGGCGGGAGATGGCGAAAATTAATCGGGCGGGTTCGTGTCAGCCGCGCCAGCCGTGAGCGGAAGTTTCGCGGGAAGTTCCTTCCGCACCGCATCGAGCACGCCGTTTACAAACTGGACCGACTCTTCGCCCGCAAACCGCCGCGCCAGTTCCAGCGCCTCGTCGATCACGATTGCGGCGGGCGTATCCGTCCGCAGCATCTCATACACAGCCATACGCAGGACATTGCGATCCACCGCGGGCATGCGCTCCAGACGCCAGTTCGCAGCGTGTCGCGTAATCAGCTCGTCGATTGCAGGCAGTTCTTCCGTCACGCCGCTCAGTAAACTCTCCGCGAAGGCATCCGGCCGTGGCTTCGCAACGGAATCCTCAGCGACCAGCAGCGAGCCGTAGTAGCCGCGCGCAATCTCTTCGAGCGGAGTACGGCGCAGGTCCCACTCGAACAGCATTTGCAGCGTCTGTTCCCGCGCTTTATGTCGGGCCATTAGTTTTGCGACCGCCGTCTGCGCGGCTTAAGTCGGGGCGGCCGGGCATGCGGTGGTTGCAGTGTTCGCAGCAGCAGGGCCATTTCGATTGCAGTCATGGCGGCGTCGAAGCCCTTGTTGCCGTGCTTACCGCCCGCGCGGTCGGTCGCCTGCTCCACAGTATTGGTTGTCAGGATCCCGAATGCCATCGGAATGCCGGTTGCCACCGAAGCGTCTGCAATCCCGCGCGCCGCTTCTCCGGCAACGTAATCGAAATGTGGCGTGTCGCCGCGAATCACCGCGCCCAGACAGATGATGGCGTCATATCTGCCGTTCTGCGCCAGCGCCCGGACAGTCACGGGAAATTCCCACGCGCCCGGAATTCCGATCACGTCACTCTCGGCGATTGTTCCGCCCGCTTGCCGGATCGCGTCGAGCGCCCCTTCGCGAAGACGGTCTGTCACAAAACTATTGAAGCGGCTCACGACTACTGCGAGGCGCAGGTCCGCTGCGCTCAGTTGGTCATTCTCAATTCCGCCCACCGGCGGACTATACGTTTCATTGCTCATTGGTGAAGTATTCACAAGCTCGATCCGCCAATATTCGCAGGGGTTCCGAGCCTATGGGATAATCGAAGATTCAGCCCTATCTTACCGCATGGTCCCCGCCTTCATCCGCAATTTCTCTATCATCGCGCATATCGACCACGGTAAGAGCACGCTTGCCGACCGTCTCCTCGAAACCACCGGCGCCCTCTCCAAACGCGAAATGATGGAGCAGGTGCTCGACACCATGGATCTGGAACGCGAGCGCGGTATCACCATCAAAGCCCACGCCGTCCGGCTCGATTACAAAGCCGAAGACGGCAATATGTACCAGCTCAATTTAATCGACACGCCGGGGCACGTCGATTTTTCGTATGAAGTCTCGCGCAGTCTTCAGGCGTGCGAAGGCGCTTTGCTGATTGTGGACGCTTCGCAGGGCGTGGAAGCGCAGACGCTGGCGAACACTTATCTGGCGCTGAAGCACAATCTCGAAATCATTCCGGTGATCAATAAGATCGATCTGCCGGCCGCCGAGCCGGAGCGCGTGCGGGAACAGATCGAAGAAGTGATCGGGATCGACGCCACAGACGCGATCCTTTGCAGCGCCAAACAGGGCGTGGGTATCCACGAAATTCTGGAAGCGATCGTGAAGCGCATACCGCCGCCCGCGGGCGATGCCGATCAGCCGTTGCGCGCGCTGATTTTCGATTCCTGGTTCGATCCGTACCGCGGCGTCATCGTGCTGGTGCGCGTGATCGACGGCAAGTTGAAGCTGAATCAGCGCATCAAACTCTGGTCCAACGGCCAGCAATTCGATGTGGAAGGGCTCGGATATCAGTCTCCCAAGGCGATCCCGTCCCAGGAACTGGTGGCCGGCGAAGTTGGCTACATCTACGCCAACATCAAGAACGTGGCCGACGCGAAGATTGGCGACACGGTGACGGATGCCGAAAATCCCGCCGCCGAACCACTGCCGGGGTTCGAAGAAATCAAGCCGATGGTGTTCGCCGGGCTTTATCCGGTGGAATCGCATGAGCATGGCTTGCTGCGCGATGCGCTGCAAAAGCTGCAACTGAACGACAGTGCGATGAGTTTCGAGCCGGAGAATTCCGTGGCTCTGGGTTTCGGTTTCCGTTGCGGATTCCTCGGTTTGCTGCACCTCGAGATTGTGCAGGAGCGGCTGGAGCGCGAGTTCAATATCGATCTCATCACCACCGCGCCGGGTGTGCGTTACCGCATCACCACTACCAAAGGCGACGTGATTGAAGTGGACAACCCGACGAAGTTCCCTACTCCGACGGAAATCGAAAAGATCGAAGAGCCGATTATAGAAGCGGCCGTGATCACGCGCGAGGAATATCTGGGCGGCATTCTGAAGCTGTTGGAAGACAAGCGCGGGGTGCAGAAGAAATTCGAGTACATCGGGTCAGGCCGCGTGATGCTGACGTACGAAATGCCGCTCAACGAAGTGGTGATGGATTTCTACGACAAGCTGAAGAGCGTATCGCGTGGCTACGCGTCGCTCGATTATCATCTGGCGGGCTTCCGCGTTTCGCCGATGGTGCGGCTGGACGTGTTGATCGCAGGCGAGCCGGTGGATGCGCTGTCGCTGATCGTGCATCGCGATTACGCCTTCGACCGCGGCAAGTTGCTGATCGAGCGGATGCGAAAGCTGATCCCGCGGCAGATGTTCGAGATTGCGCTGCAGGCCGCGATCGGCGCGAAAATCATCGCGCGCGAAACGATCTCGGCGATTCGGAAAAACGTGATCGCGAAGTGCTACGGCGGCGATATTTCGCGGAAACGGAAGCTGCTGGAGAAGCAGAAGGAAGGCAAGAAGCGGATGAAGCGCGTGGGCCGCGTCGATATCCCGCAGGAGGCGTTCCTGGCGGTGTTGAAGGTCGGCGATTCCGGTTCGGACGATTAGCCGCGCGGTTATTTGACAGCTAGTTGCACGTGCGGGTACTCGAGGATCTTCGAATCTGCCGTGAGCAGGGGAATTTCATGGACGCGCGCCGTTGCGATGATCAATTGATCGGCGGGATCGCGATGACAAGGTTCCTGCAGGCGCGTTGACTCGACGACGATATCTGGTGTCAGCGGGATCATCGCGAGTCCGGGACGAGCCAGCGCCGACGTTATCCAATCCGAAACGGGCCGATCAAGATCCAGCCGGCCATACTGAACCAGCTTTGCAATCTCCCAACAGGAAATAATACTGATGCCGAAACGCTCGGTCGTATTGTTAAGTATTTCCAGATACCGCTGCTTCAGGCGGTCGGAGCCGGATTCCCACCACACCCAGATGTGGGTATCCAGCAGAATCAAGACTGGCTTTCCCAGTCTTCCAGTGCAACTGAGTCAAACGGGTTGTCGTATCGAAGTACGGATCCACGCAAATCGTCGCGTCCCGGAGACGACATGTTATGAGAACGGATGACTATGTCGACTTTTTCTCCCGGGGCGAAAGGCAGGTGATCGAGGACGACGCGGCCCTGCGAGTCGACGGTCGTTTCCGAGACGTGAACGCTCATAGCTTCAGTATATGTTGAACTATAGCCGCCTCGGCGATAACGTCACTGGTAAAAGCTATCCTCAACCTCGGCAGGGAGCGGCGCGTCGAAGTCCTCTGGCACAGTAAACTCACCACGAGCCCAACCGAGTTTCCGTCGCACGTCGGACGTTTGAGAAGTGTCCTCTTCCATAGCCTGCCCCGCTCCCATCGCCGTCAACCAAACAACTGACTAACGCTGGTCTCCTCATGAATCGACTGCACTGCCGAAGCCAGCAACGGAGCCACGGACAACTGCCGTATTTTCCCGCATTTCCGGCCCTCTTCCGTCAGCGGAATCGAATTCGAAACCACCACTTCGCGGATCACCGACTTCTCAATCCGCTCAATCGCCGGTCCCGACAGCACCGCGTGCGTTGCGCACGCCGTCACGCTCGCTGCTCCCTTTTCCATCAACGCCGCCGCGCCCTGCACCAGCGTGCCCGCCGTATCGATCAGATCGTCCACCAGCAGGCAATTCTGTCCGGCCACGTCGCCGATCACGTTCATAATCTCGGCCACATTCGCTTCTTCGCGCCGTTTATCGATAATCGCCAGCGGAGCATTCAGGCGTTTCGCAATCGACCTCGCGCGTTCCACGCCGCCGGCATCGGGCGAAACCACCGTCAGATCTTCCATCCCCTGCGATTTCAGATAATCCACAGTCACTGGGCGGAAAAACAGATGATCCACCGGAACATCGAAAAAACCCTGGATTTGCGCCGCATGCAGATCGAGAGCCATAATCCGGTCGGCCCCGGCCCGCTCCAGAAGCGAGGCCACCAGCTTGGCTGAAATCGGCACACGCGGCTTGTCCTTGCGGTCCTGCCGGCCGTAGCCGTAGTAGGGCAGCACGGCCGTTACGCGCTCGGCCGAAGCCCGCTTCAGCGCGTCCATCATCAACAGAATCTCCATCAGGTGGAATTCCACCGGCGAGCAGGTAGGCTGCACTACAAAACAATCCGCGCCGCGCACGTTTTCCAGAATCTGCAGGTGGATTTCACCATCGGCGAACCGGCGCATGCTCATTTCGCCGAGATCCAGCCCGAGATGGCCGCAGATTTCCTGCGCCAGCGCCGGGTTAGCGCTGCCGGTAAATATCTTGATGCGCTCCGGATTCATCGCGCGTGCCGGCTTTGGGGCGGCCATAAGTCGTTACCTTTCCTATCGTGATTGAGCGCGCGCCGCCATGCGCCCTGATACCGTGTGCGACTCACAAATGATACCGAAAATACCCGTTCGGGCTGTGCTCCCGACGCCGCACCCGGAGAAACCGTTCGCTTCTCCCACTCTAACCGTGCCCGCTCCAGTTTACCCGGATTGTCGAAAATTCCGAAGATGGCCGAGCCCGATCCGGTCATAGCGACACGAGTCGCCCCGGCCCGGCGCAGTCGTTCCCGAATCCTGGCTAATTCCGGGTAACGGGCCAATACCACGCTCTCAAAATCATTGATTAAGCTGGACTTATCGTTCCCGAACGAGCTCCCCCAAGCGCCGTGCTGGAAACTATCCAGTTTATTTTGTAACCCGACTTTTGTCAATGTATCTGTAGTCAACGTCGCCGAGACATCCCGATAAGCGTCGGCGGTAGACGAATGAACCACGGGCGCAATCAGCAGTGCGCGCTCCGCAGGCTGGTCGGGCAGGGGATAGAGTTCTTCGCCCCGGCCCAACCCAAGGGCCGTCCCGCCATACAGGAAGAAAGGCACGTCGCTCCCGAGTCTCGCTGCCAGTGCTGTCAGTTGTGCCATCGGAAGCGTGAGGCCCGCCAGAACGGGCAGAGCCAGCAGTACGGCGGCCGCATCGGAAGAACCCCCACCGAGACCGGCCCCCGCCGGAATATTCTTGCGTAGTTTCAGGTGAACGGAGCCGTGTTTCCCCGCCGCTTCCATCACCAGGCGCGCCGCGCGTTCCGCCAGATTATCCGGAATTTCCGGCGTGCCTTCCATTTCGATCCGCGTCAATTTCGCGGGCGTGAACGAAATCTCCAGATCGTCGGCCAGCGAAATCGTCTGGAAAATCGTCCGTAGTTCGTGGTAGCCATCAGGCCGCTTGTAGAGCACCCGCAAGCCGAGATTGAGCTTGGCGTGCGCCCGTATGCGAGCTTCGCGGATCATTTATTTGTCGTACTGCAACAGCGAGAAGACGTCGTATCCGCCCAGCTTGCCGCGGCCATTGAGAAAAGTCAGTTCCACCACAAAACCCAGCCCGGCCACCGTTCCGCCGAGCCCTTCCACCAGTTGCGTCACCGCCCGTGCTGTCCCGCCAGTGGCCAGCAGATCGTCCACAATCAGCACTCGCGAGCCCTTGCCAAGGGCATCCCGATGCACTTCCAGAGTATCGCTGCCATACTCCAGGTCGTAGGAAATGGACGCTACCTCCGCCGGCAGCTTCCTCGGCTTGCGCACCGGCACGAACCCTGCGCCCAGCGCGTACGCCAGCGCCGGCGCAAAAATAAAGCCTCGCGACTCGATGCCGATCACCACATCCACCTCGGCGCCCGTGTAATGGGCCCGCAGTGCGTCAATCGTCCCGCGCAGCCCGCGCGGATCTTTCAACAGAGTTGTAATGTCGTAAAACAGAATGCCCGGTTTCGGAAAATCCGGGACTTCGCGAATCAGCTTTTTCAGAATGTCCAAGTCGGTGCGTGCTCCAAAGGGTGATTACTTCGTGTGGAAGGAACTCAATTGTTGCATTTCCGCTTCACACTGTTCAAGTCCGCGCACTGTGGAGTGCGGCGGACCCTGATGGAGCCTGGCGGCCAATTGATCCAGCTGTCCCGGCGCACCAACCGCGTAAGCCTCCACGCGACCGTCGTCTAGGTTCCTGACCCAGCCTGTTACGCCGATATTTCGCGCCTGCTCCTCAACGAATAAGCGGAAACCAACGCCCTGGACACGTCCGGATACAAACCAGCGTCTTGCGGACTCCTGACTCCCGGCGGGCCGGCTTTTCAGTGAATCTGCTCCGAGAGCACGGTGCCGGCGGGGACAGGTGTCGCCTCAATCGCCTTTTTGACGGCCGCGCACAAATTGTGCAGCTGAAAAGGCTTGATAATCAGGTTAAAGCCCTTTTCTACAACGTATCGCTGCACCACCTGGCGCTCGTCGTAGCCCGACATGAAAAGCACGCGCGCGCCCGCGAACTTCGCCAGCAGCTGGTCGGCCAGCATGGGTCCGCTCATGCCCGGCATCACCACGTCGGTCAGCAGCAGATCCGGCGGCGCGTCCATCTTATCCAGCATGGCAATCGCCTTGGCGGCCGTTGCAGCGGTAATCACCTTGTAGCCATATTCCGTGAGGACATTGGCCACCAGACTACGCAAATCCTGTTCGTCGTCCACCACCAGAACGGTTTGCCGCCGCGTGGGTGTCGATACTTCACTATTGGTTTCAGGTGTCGGCTGCGTCATATTAGGGTTAACCAAAGTATCCGACACTCAACATAAAGGATAACAACCCCGAACGCAATGGTACGAGCGGGGTGTAGGATCGAGGATAGTACTGATGGACACGCTTTTCAGAAATAATGGCCAATTCGGACCGCCTCTGCGCGAGAATTTGCCACAATCCAGCGCCGCCGGACCAACCGCACCACTGACCCGCCGCGCCGCGCTCTGCCTGTCCGCCTCCGTCGGATGGTCGATGTTTTGCGCTCCGGGCACAGGTTTTGCAGCAGCGCATTTTTGGGATTCGAAACCGGAAACCCAGTGGACTCCCGAGGAAATGGCGGAACTGGTCAACAGCTCCCCCTGGGCGAAACAGGTCGCGGCGCAATACCGCGTGGCGATGGATGACACCCGTATGCAGCCCGGCAGCGAGCCCGTGCAGGGCCGCGGCGAAGCGAGAGCCGGCGAGTGCGGGTTGGTGCCCTGCTCGAATATCATGCCCGGAAAAGCTGTTGTGATCTGGGAGAGCGCGCAACCCATCCGCGAAGCGCTCCATCCCGCAATCCCCCCGGAATTGAACGGCCGCTACGTCATCAGCGTGCGTGGTCTGGAGGGCGACCACGCTCTCGACCGCCTGTCCGCCGGCTCTGATCTTTCCGCGAAGGGCAAGCCGCCGATTCAGCCCGGCATGGTCCGCCAGCGCAACAGCACATATCTATTTGGATTTTCGAAGGAACTGATGCCGCTCGATGTCAGCGACAAAGATGTCCAGTTCGCCATCCGCACCGGCGCGAATCTATCCGAAACTCTGGTGCGCGCCACGTTTAATCCCAAAGAAATGATCTATCGCGGAATGCTCGCGTTGTAAGAAAAGGTAAGTAAAACCGCCCCTTGAAACTTACACTTCATTATTGTAGTTGTCTCCGCTGCCCGCCAGAATAGAGGTACCGGAGATATCGAAATGAAGAAGATCCTCGCAGTGAGTTTGTTTGCCCTCGCCTTAGCCATGCTGGTTTCGGCGGCACAACCGCCCGCTGCGGAATCCGTCGACGGAACCTGGACGGCATCCTTCGATTCGTTCAGCGGCGTGCAGAGATACACCTGGGAACTTGCCACGGATGGCGACAAGCTCACAGGCAAAGTCATCGGCGAATACGGCGAGCAGCAGATCAAAGATGGCACAGTCAAAGGCAACAAGGTGACGTGGACGGAACTGGTCACGGGTGATGGTAACCGCACACGCATGAAATACGAAGGCACCCTGAAGGGAGACAAACTGAAATTGACGCGCTCGCCGCTCAATCAGTCCGAACAGGCCGGCCCCGGTGGACCAGGCGGCTTCGGTGGCGCCGGCGATTTCGGCGGCGGTGGGGGCGATTCCGCTACCGCGAAACGCACGAAGTAACCGGCTTCACTTCATCAGCGGATTCCGCACGCGAACCTCAGCCATTCTGCTGAAGCCGCGATCGACCGACCACAGTTCACTCACACCGTGAGCGACGCAGATTGCCGCAATCCGCGCATCGTGAACGGCTGGTCCCGATATCTTTCCTGCCAGGACAATCCGCTCGAGTGTTGCCAGATGATCTTTTGATTCGCCGATCAATCTGGTGGAAGGAGCATCCATCCAGATTCGAAGCTGCGTAAACGCTCTCGTGAGCGGTGTCGGCGGCGAATAAATGCGTGGGTGCGTGACAACTGAAAAAAATTCGTGGACGCACGGCCATGGAATAGCCCACAACTCCGGGCCTTCGCAAAGTGCGCGAAGCACATCGACGGCCTGCTGATGCCATTCAGATTCGGGCCGATGGGCATACACCAGTATTTTCGTATCGACAGCGATCAAGCGCCGTGGCCCTCATAGATCATGTCGCGAATTTCTTTCCAGGATAACTTCGGGGCTGGTCCATTGCCACCGAACGACGCGTCCCGCATCTTATAGGGCGGCCGCTTCTCTGTTGAGGCATCGATTACCCTCACCAGTCCTTCTTCAATGATCTGCCGCAGCGTTGTGGATCGAGCTGCCGCCAATTCCCGGGCACCCTCCAGCAACGCATCGCTGATTTCGACAGTAGTTTTCACATACCCATACTACCATCTGTCGAAATATGGGTATATGGGTCAATCCGCCGGAATCACATCCGCAAAAACAAATCCATCCCGCTCGAGCACTTCGCCCCCGCGCACCTCAATCGGCCTCGTAAACACCGGCGCATCGTAAACGAAAGAGTGAAACTCCCCGTTCTCCCCGCAAGGATCCACTCCCGCGGGCAACGCAGCCAGAAAATCCCCATCGAACTCGCATCCGGCGAACGATCCCGCAAGCTTCCGCGGATCCACGCACGTAATCTTCGCCTTCACGCCGCCTGCGATCATCTCCCGAGCCAGCGCACCCGTCGGAATCCCCCACGCAGGAAACAGAAGTTCCAGCCCGGTCCCCTCCATCTGCCGCACGCGATACGCCCGCACATCCTCCAGAAATAAATCGCCGAACGCGACCGCCGTAATCCCCTCCGCCACCGCGCGGTCGCACACCGCACGCATCCGTTCTTCGTAATCCGCATTTGAACACGGCCACGGCAAATCCACCGCCCACAACGGAAGCCCCACCCGCTCCGCCTGTGCCTCCACCAGCACCCGCCGCACCGCATGCATCGCCACGCGGTTCGCCGCTTCGTTGAGCGTCGTCACCAGCGCGACCACTTCCACATCGGCCCGTTGCCGTAGCAGGTGCAGCGACCACGCGCAATCCTTCCCGCTGCTCCACGAAAGCAGGACTCTCTTCATGCTGCGTCTCCGATCCAGCGCCAATGCTCGCCGCGCGTCGACCCGTCAAATGTAATGCCATGCAAAATCTCCGCAATGATCTCAGCCGTCCGCGAAATCGTCATGCCGGACCGATTGAAGAACAGGTTCCCATCCGCAAACGCAACCTTGCCATTGCGAACCGCCCGCAGGCCACGCCACCACGGATTCCGCTCCAGCACCGCCTGCTCCTGCAGCGCCCTCTCCAGCTTGAAACCGCACGGAGCCACAATCAAAAACTCCGGATCGGCTTCCACCAGCCGCTCGCCCCGCATCGAAGTCGAGTACTCGCCCTTCTTCCCAATCAGCAGATCCGAGTTCGCAATCTCTACCAGCTCCGGCCCCCAGTTCCCCATTGCAAACAACGGGTCCGCCCACTCCACCATCACGACGCTCGGCCGTTTCAACCCCGCCGTTCGCTCACGCACAGCCTCCAGCCGTTTGCGTTCGCGCGCCACCACAGCCTCCGCTCGTTCAACCAGGCCAAGCCGCGCCCCTACCTGTCCGATGCTCTCGAATATCCCTTCCACTGACGACGCCGAAAGCGCCAGCATCGGCAGACAAGCCCCGCTGCGCTCCATATCGCCGGGCGTCACCGCACACACTTCGCAGTGCGATTGCGCAATCACCAGATCCGGCCGCAATTCGCGGATCAAATCCCCGTGGACGCGATACAACTCCTCGCCCGCCGCAATCCGCCGCCGCACCTCCGCATCGATCGCGCCGCTCGATACCGCAATATCGAACGCCGGTTCGCTGCACGCGGGCAGCCCCCGCACCCACTCCGGGTCATCGCACTCGTGCGAGCGCCCCACCAGCATCTCCCCCGCGCCCAGCGCGCACACAATCTCCGTCGCGCTGGCCAGCAATGAAATGACCCGCAAGCTATCTGGCCCCCATGGGCTTATGGTATCCGCCCAAACCCATCCCCGGTCGCTACACTGATCGTGACGACCCGATGGAACAGTTTTCCCTGAGCTTCCTGCCCGAACGCCGCATCTTCTCCCTCCGCGAACTCAGTGACGGCATTCGCGGCGTGCTCGAATCGCAGTTCACCAATATCTGGGTGTCCGGCGAAATCTCCGGCGCGAAGCTCGCCCCCAGCGGCCACTGCTACTTCACGCTCAAAGATTCCGACGCCCAGATCAAATGCGTCTGCTGGAAGCTCTCTTACATGCGCCTGAAGTTCAAGCCGAAGGACGGCATCCAGGTCCTGGTCCGCGGCCGCGTCGATATCTACGAGCAGCGCAGCGAGTATCAGTTTGTCGTTGAAAGTATCGAGCCGCAGGGACACGGAGCGCTGCAACTTGCCTTCGAACAACTCCGCGCGCGTCTCCGCGAAGAGGGCCTGTTTGACGACGCCCGCAAGCGCCCGCTCCCCCGTTTCCCGCTGCGCATCGGCATCGTCACCTCGCCGAAAGGCGCGGTCATTCGCGATTTGATTGAGGTGCTCTCGCGCCGCTTCCCCGGCGTTCATATCCGGCTCTTCCCCGCACAGGTCCAGGGCATCAACGCAATTGACGACGTCTGCCGCGGCATCGCGTACTTCGCGAAAAGCAACTGGGCGCAGGTCCTGATCGTTGCCCGCGGCGGAGGCTCGCTCGAAGATCTCTGGACCTTCAACGAAGAAGCCGTCGCCCGCGCCATTGCCGCCTCGCCGATCCCCGTTGTCTCCGCCATCGGCCACGAGAGCGACGTCACCATTGCGGATTTTGTTGCCGACCTCCGCGCTCCCACGCCCTCCGCAGCCGCCGCGATGATCGTCTGCGAGCGCAAGGAAGTCTTCGAACGCCTCCTGAATCGCGAAGCCCGCCTCACCGAACTGATGCGTTACCGTTTCGCCGTGCTTTCCCGACGCCTGCATGAACAGGCAGCAGGACGCGCCGCGTCAGTGCTGCATCGCGGTCTCGCGCGCCGCATGCAGCGAGTGGACGACAATACCGCCCGCCTCCACGCCGCCATGCGCAGCCAACTCGCCGCGCATGGACGCAAACGGCGCCAACTGGAAGACCAGCTCCGTTTCTTCGATCTCCGGCCACGCTTCGCCAGGAGCCGGGAGCGTCTGCAAGTGCTCACGCACCGTGCGGATTCGGTCGTCAACGCGAGCCTCGCCCGACTCCGTCGCCGCGTCGAAACCGCCGAAACGAAACTCGGCCAGCTCAATCCCCGCCTCGTGCTCTCGCGCGGATACGCCATCGTTCTCGATAATGCCGGCGCCATCGTGCGCAACGCCGCCGCTGCTCCCGTGGGTTCCGCCGTGGAGCTCGTATTTGCCGAAGACGCGGTGAAAGCCCGCATCACCGAATCGCCGGTCGAATAGCCATTTTCGGTGTGCTAATCTCGCGATCAGTGGCCCCACCTGTCGGCACATTTCTCGCAAAAGTTCGCGCCGGCGCCATCCAGTTCCCGCCGCCGCTCAAAGCTTATTGCGATGCCGAAGGCTGGGACCTTTTTCGCGTCCTGCCGGGCGATCCCGACCGACTTCTGCTCGAACCCGTCATCGCCTCACAGGCTGACGATGGCGAGCTGGATCTCGTGGACGGCTTCTGTTCCAGCCTATCCGCCGACGGCCGTCTCTGGATACCCACCGCGCTCCGCGAGTCCGTCTCGCTGCTGGAACAGAACGTGATGGTGCGGGTTGAGAACGGCACCATCGGCGTCTATCTGCGCAAGGTATTCGACACTCTCGGCTTCCGCCCGTAGCTCACTTCCTGCAACTACTTCGACGGCGTGGCCGAAACACTCTTGCTGCTCGTCGTTGCCTTAGACGAACCCGAATGCTTCTTGGCGGCTTTCTTCGTGCTCTTCGTTGTAGCCGTATTGCTGGTCGTCTTCGTCGTCGTAGCCGGTGTCGTCTGTGCGACGAGTGAAACGCCTGCCAGCGCCATCGTCATGGTCAGGCCGATAATTGCAGAAACTGTCTTTTTCATAGTATGATTTCGTCCTTTTCGGAAGCACGTTTCAGCGCTCCCATTTATATAGACGAAGTCATCATGAACCAGTCCTGAACGCTCTGTTAATTCCGGTTCATCTATCCGCTGATGACGCCCGGCCAGCAAACTCGCCCTTCTCAGTCGACACTTTAACCTTCTCGCCTTCTTTGATGAACAGCGGCACTTTAATCTCAAGCCCCGTCTCCAGCCGCACCGTCTTCGTCACGGTACCGCTCGACGAATCGCCCCGCGCTCCAGGTTCCGCGTAAGCAACCACCAGTTCCACGAACATCGGCAACTCCAGACCGATCGGATTCCCGTTGTACTTCTGCAGTTCGATCACCGCGCCTTCAATCAGAAAATCCAGCGCATTCCCCAGCATCGATTCGGAAAGCGTGAGGGTCTCATAATTGTCCTGATCCATGAAATGGGAGCCATCGTTGTCGCTGTACAAATAAGACGCCGGAACCACCTGCATATCCGGCTCTTTGAATTTATCGTTCGCCTTGAAGGTCTTCTCAAAGACTGCGCTGGTCAGAAGGTTGCGAACCTTCAGACGCACCAGGGTCTGCCCGCCGCGCGCCGTAGGCGTGTTGACTTCCGCTTCCAGGCAGCAAAATGGCGTATTTTCATGCTCAAACAGGGTTCTGCGCTTGACGTTAATCGCATCGATAAGAACGGCCATAACCTCCAAGTATAAAGGAGGCTTCCAAAAAACAATCGGCGAGGCTCGCCCATTTCGGGCGACACCCCGCCGATTCCCCGCCGCCACTCTTCTCCACGTATAGCGCTATGCTTACTTCGCGGGCGTAACAGCAGCAGGTTTCGCCGTCGACTTCGCTTTGCCCGAATGCTTCTTCGTTGCAGTCTTCGCGGTGCTCTTGACGGTCGAAGTGCTGGTGGTCGAAGCGGTGCTGGCGGCCGCTTTCGGCGCCGGGGCGGGAGTGCCCTGCGCGGCGAACGCAGCGCCGGTCATCGCCAGCGTGATGGTCATACCGAGAATTGTGGAAACTGTCTTTGTCATTTTCTTGTCCGATCCTTTTGGAAGCGCATATTCTGTTCGCTTCTGTCTATAGAGACGATTCGGATTATGAACCCGCCCTGAACGCGCTGTTAATTACCCTTCATCCGGGATCTTCCCGCGAAAACCCGTTCATCGCGAGCTATTCGCCATACTGTGTGCATGGACGCAAAACCAATTATCATGACCGTCGGCTTTCAGGCCCGCCCCGGAAAAGAGGCGGAATTGAGGGAGGCCTTGACCGAGGTCCTCATGCCAACGCGAAAGGAAGATGGGTGTCTGTTTTACGACCTGCACGTTGCGGCTGACGATCCGTCGAAATTCCTGTTTCACGAAAGCTGGGCGAGCAACGCGCATCACGATGCTCACGACCAAACGCCGCACATTCAGCGATTGCGGGCACAGATCAAAGAACTCTCCCTCCCGGCGGTCAAAAACTGGTGGGACAAGATCGTCTGACCATGACTCCGTGACGCGCGTTTGAGGACAACCAGGAAGTTTCATCGCACGAGCGCGCCTCGGGGGTGTTTCCCCCACTCGGTGCGCCCAGCCTGAGATAGAATCTTGAGGACAGGTCGCTATGAAAAACCGAAGCCTTTCCCGACTCAGCCGCCGTGCCTTTGCGGGAGCGATCGCCGGCGCAGGGGCCGCCGCGACGCTGACAGCTCAGCAACAGCCGGCCGCGCCTGGAAATCCGAACACCACCGCTCCACAACAGCGCAGCAACGGTCCACCTCCCGACGTGGAACCTTTCGCCGCGCCCATTGAGTTTACGCGGCGCGACATCACGCCGAAGGTGAAGCCCTTTCCCATGACCCAGGTCCGCGTCACGGGAGGCGTTTTCAGGGAAGCCGAAGACGCCAATCGCGCGTACATGAGCCGCCTGTCCGCCGACCGTCTGCTCTACAACTTCCGCCGGAACGCTGGCCTCGACCTCAAAGGCGCCGACCCGCTGGGCGGTTGGGAAGCGCCCGACGACGGAAAGCACGGCACCGAACTGCGCGGCCATTTCACTGGGCATTTCCTTTCCGCCAGCGCCCTCCTCTACGCATCCACCGGCGATAAAGAAGTCAAAGCCAAAGCCGACTACATGGTGGCGGAGCTCGCCAAAGTACAGGAAAAGCTGGGCGGAGGTTATCTCAGCGCATTCCCCACAGAGTTGTTCGACCGTCTCGACACCCTGAGTGGCAAGCCGCGCCCCTCTGGTCCGCCACAGCCCGGCCAGGCGGCAATGCCGTGGGCTCCGTTTTACACGATCCACAAGATCTTCGCCGGAATGCTCGACATGTACACACTCGCAGGCAACGCGCAGGCGCTCGAAGTCGCGAAGGGCATCGGCAACTGGGCCGACCAGTGGTCCGCCTCTAAAACCGAAGAGCACATGCAGCAGATTCTGGACGAGGAGTTCGGTGGAGTCGCCGAATCGCTCTACAATCTCGCCGTCATCGCCAACGATGATCGCTACGCGAAAGCCGGCGATCGCTTCACCAAGAAGCGGTTCGTGAATCCGCTGGCGCTGCGCCGCGACGAACTCCGCGGACTCCACGTCAATACGCACGTCCCGCAGGTCATCGCCGCGGCACGGCGCTATGAGATCTCGGGCGATGTGCGATTTCGCGACGTAGCCGACTACTTCTTCGGTGAAGTTTCGACCGCCCGCAGTTACGTGACCGGCGGCACCAGCAACGGCGAACTCTGGCAGACCGAACCGCGGCGGCTCGCCGCCGAACTTAGTCGCAGTACGTCCACCGAGGAATGCTGCTGCTCCTACAACATGATGAAGCTCACGCGACATCTGTACAGCTGGAATCCCGATCCGAAATATTTCGACTACTTCGAGCGCACGCTGCTCAACGAGCGCATTGGCACAATCCGGCCGGACAAAGGCTATACGCAGTACTATTCGTCGCTGACTCCGGGCGCGTGGAAGACGTTTAATTCCGAAGACAAGTCGTTCTGGTGCTGTACGGGAACGGGAGTGGAGGAATACGCCAAGCTGAACGACAGCATCTACTGGCATGACGACCGTGGACTCTTCGTCAATCTCTACGTGCCTTCCGAGCTGGACTGGCAGCAGAAGGGACTGAAGCTGCGTCAGGAAACGAAGTTCCCCGACGACCACACCACCAGCCTCACCGTGACCGCGGACAAGCCTGTCGAGATCGCGATTCGGCTGCGCATTCCTTCCTGGACCAGCGTGGCGCGCGTGAAACTGAACGGACGCGCGCTCGAAGCGACGGCCGAGCCCGGAAGTTATCTGACTCTTGGCCGCACGTGGAAGACCGGCGACCGCATCGATCTCGAAATGCCGATGCACCTCTCGATCGAAGCCATGCCCGACGACCCGAACCTGCAGGCTTTCCTCTACGGCCCGCTGGTGCTTGCCGGCGATCTGGGCAATGAGGGACTCACCGAACAGATGATCATCGGGCCCTCGGGCCCGGCGGTCAGAAGGCTGGATGGACCGCCGCCGAATCCCAATCGGCCGATGCTGGACGCGATCGTTGTCCCGGCGTTCCATGCCGGCGGTTCCGACCCCTCGTCGTGGATCAAACCCGCGGAGAAGCCGCTGACCTTCCGCACCACCGGCCAGAAGCGCGACGTGACGCTCGAGCCGCTCAACAGAATGTTTGATCGCCGGTATTCGGTCTATTGGGAAGTGGCGTGATCGGTGATCTGGACCCAACTGCACTGTAGGTGGCCCGAGACTGTGAATTGGGGGTCTGGACCGGCGTTAATACCTGATATCGGCAGGTGTTTCAGCCCTGCTTCTTCGGCGCGTTCCCGCCCCCGGGGTCCGAACAGGCGAGCACCGCTCCTGAAGTGCGCCACTATTGGAGGGGGTTCTGGTTCAGACAACCCCCTGCATCCGCCCGGAATCCGGACAACTACAGCCGGAAACGCGCGCCGTGCATCCGCTCGGAGCCGGACGAATCGTTTGACCCCGCAAATAATTAACGCGGGTTTTCCTGGCGTCTGCGAAGACCGCCGAATCTCGCCTGTGCGAATTCTCTGCTTACCGAGGGTTTGCCGACACTCGGCGCGGCGGCCATAAGAAGTTGCTTCTGTTGTTCGGCCAGAGTCTCCACGTAGACAATCGGCGGCAGGCCTTTTACGTCGGTCGCACGTTTCAGGATCAAACCGAGGTCCCCGAAATGAGTCACCATTTTCGTGATCTGCTCAATATAAGGATCATCCATTCGCAGACTACGCAGCCAGAACGGCCGCGTGTTGAACGCCGCCATCCGCGCCTCCGGGGACGAAGCCGGGTTGGCGATCACGTCATACTGCGCCTCTGTCAGTACGTTGTTCGGCACGCGCGACGGCCAGAAGGTCGGAATAAACGGATCGGCCGGGAATTCTGTTCCCGGATAGCCCGCACGGCAACTGGCGGTGTCGCTCTGCCAGGGAACGGCCATCCATTTCGTAATGTCGCCAGGACCACTTACCGAGAGTGGCCCGTCTGACGCGTTGATTGTCGCCTGCGTCAGAAACTCCCCGTAGTCGGAACCGGTCAGCCCGCCGGGGTTCTGCCGAATCCGGTAGGGCGCTCTATACATCGACGAATGGCGCATCGGCCAGGTCATTTCGCAGCCTGGATGGAAGGGACCGCCCATGCAGAAATGCAGCGCGGCCAGATCGAGCGTTGCAGGCTGCTCTGCCAGCGGCACGTCGTCGATGGATGCGGGCGGTTTCGCGTCCGGGTCGTAATCCGCCACGAAGTTGCCCTGCATCCAGTCGCTCAGATAGCCGTAAAGCGTCGGGGTAATCGCGAACCCATCGCGCGCGACCGGCGGCGTGTCATAGCTTCCGAACGCGTCGCCATAAAGAGGAGGCCACGCCAACGGCTCAAACGTGGTGGAGGCCGGGTCGCGGAAGCTGTAGAAAATCTGACGCCGTAGTTCGCCGTACGGATCGTCCGTGGAACTGACTGGAGCCGTGGCGAGTTTCGCCAGGATTTCGGGCCGCAGAAAATCGTTGGGCGCCTGCCATCCGAATTGCACGACAAATCCAAAATTGACCCATTGCGCGTCGTTGAACTGGCGCAGCAGCGGGAAAATATCGAGCGCGAACGATGGCTTTGACGGCACGTTGATCAGCGAGCCATTCATCGCGTCGGTGATCACGTCGTACATCGTTTGCGGTGTCACCAGGTCGGGCGAGTAATTGGGCGGCGCCGTGACTACCCACGCGGGATCGACCGGTATGGAAACGCCGTCAATCTCCACCCTGGCCATCACCGGGCCATCCGATGTGTCATCGTGCCAGCCGGGATTATTCGCGAACGTGACCAGAGTAAATCCGGGCAACGGAGAGCCCGAGACACCTTTTCCACCGAGGAACTCCAGTCGTCCCGCTGAATCCGTTCGAAGCTGACCCAAGTCCACCTTCTGCCCGAGAAATTCGCCCGTGTCGAACGGCGCTGAGTGCCGGCCCGGGCCCGCAACCGATCGGGGGCCTGGGTCGATGACGAGTTTCTCCCGGTCCGCGCCCTGTACAAAGGCATTGCGGCGCGCCGACTTCAGGTCGTGCGCTTCCGGAAGATCGAGGGCGGCATCGAAGTCATACCAAGCGCCTTTCTTGTTTGCGACGTGGACAGTCCACTCGATGTGGGCATCGGCGGACGTGAGTTCGCCGACTACCTGCCCCTGCGCATCGTATCCGTAGATGCGAAACAGAGCGGCCTGGCGCTTCAGCTTTCCCGTGGCGTCGCGATAGCCGCCCGGCGGCGGGGGCGTGGGATGAGGCACTTCCGGGCCGATGAAGTATTCGTCGCTGTTGCCGATGCGTGCCACGCCGAGGGCCGGATGGATACGGGCCTGCACAATAGATTTCAGATTCATTTCAATTCAATTCCTCAGGTTTCAGGTTTTAATCCTGGTTGATAGTTTACTATTTATCCAGAGAAATGGCAGCTTTTTTTGACGTGGCGATTGTGGGCGGCGGCCCGGCGGGTGCGGTTTCGGCCTTATGCCTCGCGCGCCGCGGATTTCGCGTGGCGCTGGTGGAAGCGACGCGCTTCGAAGGCGAGCGCTACGGCGAAACGCTCCCTCCCGAAATCAACCCCGTACTTCGGGAACTGGGGCTTTGGGATGCTTTCTCTGAACTTCGCCCCGTGCAGGCTCCCGGGATTCTGTCGGCGTGGGGCGCGGGACTGCCGGCAGAACAGGATTTCATTTCGAACGCGCACGGCTCCGGCTGGCACATCGACCGCAACCGCTTCGATGCCATGCTCGGTTTCGAAGCCGGGCGCGCGGGCGTCGCGGTGTTCGTGGGCTGCAAGGCACTCCCCTCGCGGCATCCCGCAGGCCACTGGCAAGTCGGAAATATCGACGCCGCGTTCCTGGTAGACGCTTCGGGAAGAACGGGGTTGCGCCTCAGTGAGGAGCACAGCTACGAGACGGATGACCGTTTACTCGCCATCGTGCTCTGGCTGGAGGGCGCAGAAGCTACCGACCTGCGCACTCTGATCGAGACGACGCCGCAGGGGTGGTGGTATACCGCTCCGATTCCCGACGACAGGAGCGTTGCGATGTTTTTCACGGATCCGGAAATCTACAACGGCCAGGGGATAGTTCTCGGAGAGCAACTCGAATTCGCACCATTGACCGCGCGCCGGCTGCAATCGAGCCGGATTCTGACGAGCCGGGTTGTGGACGTACCGTCCGCCTGCAGATTGACACTATCCGGCGATGGATGGCTTGCGGTTGGCGACAGCGCGTCGGCTTACGATCCGTTGTCGGGGCGAGGCATCTTCAAGGCATTCCGGCACGGTATGGGCGCCGCGGATGCAATCGCGAGTGGCCGCCCCGATGAGCATGCTGAGTATGCGGCGCGGGTGCGGCGAGAATTCGACGAATACGTGCGGCAGCGGAGAATGTACTATGCAAGCGAGAGGCGCTGGCCGGAATCCGTCTTCTGGGGGAAACGAACCGGCGCCCGACGATGAGCAGTCTTTCAGGATTGATGGCGATGACCTCCTTCAGCCCGCATGCTTCTCCGGATTGTATTCAATGTGGCCACCGCGCATGAGTCTCATGGCTCACTTCTGGCCGCTGTCGTACGCGATGCTGGTGTCGGCTCCGAACTTATGGTAATCCTGGAAAACGGTCACATTTTTGTAGCACTGGTATCTGGCGCAGGTAACGGTTTCGGAATGCGTGGGCAGCACATACTTTTCATCGCCGATCGGGACAAAATCGTAGTCCACGGAGGTTTCAACAGCATCCATCGGAAAAGCGGCGGGCACTTCCCGCGCCGAGATGGCAAACCGAAGCACCTGCCCGGTTTCCGCGTCGATCCAGATGGACCCGCCATAAGCCGGCGACCAGCGCTGGACGAAGCTGGCGCCAAACACGTGCGAGGCTTCCAGCTGCCAGCCCGAATGCGTCTGATCGACCGCAAAATCATAGTGCCAGGAAGGACGGTTGCCGATCGGGTCCGGACGCTGGTTGGTAAACTGAGCGGCGCTCTTCGGCGAGAGAATCCCCGCGAGAATAATGGAGAATTCGCCACTCGACCACACGCCATCGCCCGGCAACTGCTTCGCCAGCTTGCCATTTACCTGGATATTGGCGTAGGTCTCGGTGCCGTGCGCGGCGGTCACATCGCCGGACACGGTGTCGCTCTTTTGCCAGCTTCTCACGGTTTCGGGAGAGCCGAAGAAAGACGTGCCACCACTCGCCACACGCCGAGTGCCCAGGTAGCGCGTCGTGGTGCGCTTCACGACGTAATCGGGTAAGGATTGGGCGAAGGCATCGGCTGCCCTGCGGGCTGCTTCTATGACGGGATCATTTGGCTGCCCGGCATAGAGAATCGCCGCAGTGATTGCGGCGAGGCCAAGAATGGTCCATTGGGCGGGTTTGGATTGCATCGAATTTCTACCTCCTTACGGGCTGAGAAGATGGCCGGCAGGACTGAGCATCGAAGCAGTGACGGATTCAATGGCATCGACGTGCAGCCTTCCCCTGCGGTTATTCTATCTCCAAAACCTGATTCAGCAACGCGACGCAGATCACGGCATACGCAAATACAGTTTGCCGGCGCCGACCTGGCCGACTCCAGGCCGCGGTCGCAGTGTCCGGTTTGACCATCCTGGAATCAGCGGTGGGCGCAGCCCGGCCAACAACAGGGGCGTCGTTTTCCATTCTCAAGGCTTGAACAACCCCACTCGATCCAGTGGCTTCTGGTTTCCGCTTTTTTAGCCGACTCAATCCAACATATCCACTCGTTGCGTGCGAGAGGTGTAATATCCTCCCATGCTGCTAACGCTTGCGGGTGGGGAGTAAGCGCTTTTTTTAAATCAGCGGGCAGAGCCGCACGGGAAAGCAATGGCGCGTCCGTCGCCGCAGTCGTTTATTACCCCGCCCGGTCATTCACCGCCTCCAGCGGTCATTCATAAGATCTGACGGCAAACCGCCGGAATCTCCCGTAATATTGGAGTCGAACCTTCGCCATGCGAACGCTGAAGCTCATCGTTTACGGGATCCTGTTCTGGACCGCCCTCAGCCTCTTCTTCGCTCTGCAAATCTATCTGCTGAGCGGACGGACAAACTGGCGCGCGGCATTCGCCCAGGCCGCGCCTCAATGGTATGTCTGGGGCCTCCTCACGCCCGCTATCTCCTGGCTCGACCGCCAAATGGGCACGCGCGGCGGCATTACAACGCGCGTTGCTCTCCACATCCCACTCGGAATCGCGATGACCCTGCTGGCCATCACCATCCGTCTGTTTACCCGGCCTCTCCGCGGAAGCCCGTGGCCATCGAGCATTTTCGCGTTCTATGCCGGCCGCTTCAACTGGGACCTCCTCATCTACGCCGTCATCGCGGGCGTCTGCACCTCGCGCGAATACGCAAGGCAGGCGAAGCAGCGCGACGAAGAAGCTCACCGCATGGAACTCCGCGCCACCAACCTCGAGCGCCGCCTGGTCGAGGCCCAGCTCCAGAGCCTGCGCGCCCAACTGCACCCGCACTTCCTGTTCAACGCCCTCAACACCATCAGCGCATTTACAGAAACCGCTCCCCAGCGGGCAAGGCGGATGATGGAACACCTCGCGCAACTCCTGCGCGCATCTCTGCACTATACTTCGGAGTCCATGGTCACGCTCGGCCAGGAGTTGACGTTTCTCGACGATTACCTGGCCATCGAGTCAGCGCGCTTCGAAGGACGCATCACGGTCTCTGTCCAGGTTGCCGGCGACCTGCTCCCCCTGCGCGTGCCCGGCTTTCTGCTGCAGCCTCTGGTCGAGAACGCTATCCGGCACGGCGTCGCCAAACGCCTGGCGGGCGGACACGTCGAAGTCACAGCGTGGTGCGAAGGCCCAACGCTGCGTCTCCGCGTTCAGGATAATGGCGTCGGACTACCCGGGCAATGGCAATTCCCACGCGATGCAGGCATTGGCCTTCGCAACATCGCGTCGCGTCTTGAGCATCTGTATGGTCGAACGAATTTGCTGCAAATCGCTCCGGCGATACCTGGCGGGGTAGAGGTGACAATCGAAGTGCCTCTGGAGCACAAATCATGATCCGTGTACTTGTCGCCGACGACGAGAAGCCTGCGCGCGAACGTCTCCGCCGAATGCTTGAACGCGATTCCAGAGTGGAAATCGTCGCCTGCTGCGCGAGCGGCGCCGAAACCCTCCGCGCGATTCATGACGCGGAGAAGTCGCTCCACCCGGTCCACATCCTTCTGCTCGACGTTCAGATGCCCGAAATGAACGGCTTCGAAGTCGTGGCCGGGCTGATGAGTGACGGAGCCGCAGCCGGACGCCCCCTGATTGTCTTCGTCACCGCATACGACGAATACGCGCTCCGTGCCTTCGAAAGCCACGCCATCGATTACCTTCTGAAGCCATTCAGCGACGAGCGTTTCGAAGCCGCCATGGATCGTGCCATCCGGTTCGCGCGCGCCGGCGATGCCGAGACACTGATGGCCCGGATGCGGGCGATGTTGAACACGCCGCACTCTTCCGATCGGGAACGACAGGGCACAGCGCCCGCGTCAGCCCGCCACGCTCTGGACCGCATCGTGCTGAAGGGCTCGCAGCGCGTCCGCATTCTGCCCGTCGATCAGATCGTCTGGATCGAAGCCGAAGGGGTCTACGTCAACCTGCACACGCGAGACGGGGGCGTCCACCTGCATCGCGAACTTCTTGGCACGCTCGACCAGGCTCTCGACCCGCGCACGTTCGTGCGAATCCACCGCTCCGCCATCGTCAACATAGACGCGGTCCATGAGCTTGGCCATGACGAGCACGGCAACCTTGTCGCGATCCTGCGGGGAGGCGCCGAGGTCAGGGTCGGCCGTCACTTCCGCGCGCGATTGCAGGCACGGCTCGGCCAGACACCCTGATCGTTCATTCCGTCATTCGTCACACTATCCGGTTGTTCATTACATTTCGCTGGCTGTCGTCGGATTCTCCATTCAGAATCGGAGAGTGAGTAAAAATAAGTTCGCGCTTCTCGCAGTTGCCGCGACCCTCCCTGCCTGGGGGCAGACAGTGGATCAACTGACCCCCCATAACGTGTCTCTCTCGGCGGTCACTTACGAAGGGAGAAAAGCGGTGCGCCTGACCGAGACAGGTCCGGTGGAGAACGGCGCAGCCTACGCGATTGTCAAAAACGTCAGCTTTCGCGACGGGACAATCGAAGCAGAACTCGCCGGAAAGCCGGCCGCCGGAGCACCTCCCGAGGCCCGCGGCTTTATCGGGATCGCCTTCCGCCTTGCAGGAAACAAATACGAATACATCTATCTGCGCCCCACCAACGGCCGCGCAGACGATCAGGTACGCCGCAACCATTCAGTCCAGTACGGCTCATTCCCGGATTACGACTTCGCGCGGATGCGGCAGGAGTCGCCGGAGAAGTACGAATCGTACGTTGACCTGCAGCCAGGCGTCTGGACGAAAATCCGCATCGAGGTGGAAGGCCGCACCGCCCGTCTATATGTTCACGACGCGGAACAGCCCTGCCTCATCGTGAACGATCTGAAACTGGAACCGCGCGAAGGCGCCATGGCGCTCTGGATTGGCCCCGGCACCGAGGCATATTTCTCCGATCTGAAGGTCACTGCGAAAACGGAGGCAAAGATTTACTTCGATCGGGCTCACGGAGAATTCGATCCGCCTGAGGAAATGCAGGGAATCGGGTCACGTCTCAGTTACACGCTCGAAACGGCCAAAGGTGAGATCACGCCCGAATCCCTGAAAGGCAGCCGCCTCGTCTACCTCCGCGCGCCCAACGGAACATTCCAACAGCCCGAGAAAGCCGCAATCGTGCAATTCGTAAAAGACGGAGGATCACTGCTGCTCGTCCTCGACGAAGAGCAGCGGCAAAGCCTGGCCAAAACCGGAGTCAATGACATCATCGCGCCGTTCGGTATGAAACTGACCGGCGATACACCGCAGATCGACAACGTCGGCGCCATCGCCAAGGCAGGAGAAATCAACCACGCAGACCGCGAGATTCCCTACGATGGAGGCCGCGCAGTGATTGGAGGAACGCCATTCGCCTGGCAGCTCGATCGGCAAGGCAAACCGGGCCAACCTTATGCTGCGTGGGCGAAGGTCGGTAGTGGAGGCCGCGTCGTCGTGATGGCGGAAGGCATGGCCAGTCTGTTCCTCGGAGAGCCCGGTGCCGTGCGTCTCCAGGTCAATAAAACGAATCCGGATAGAACTAAGTGGTGGGGTAAAGACAGCGCGGCATACATGGAAGAAGTCTTCGCGTGGCTGCTCGCCCGGTAAAGGCCCCCATCGCCTGACCTCTGCGAGGCACGTGGTGGACGTATTGTTTTGCTGTCATACTATCTCTGGAATGCGCTACTTCCTGACGTGCTTTTTGTGTGCAGCGAATCTTTGGGCCTTAGGTGGTCCGCATTACGTGGAAACATCTCCACAACCCGGCGCCTTCGCGCTGGTGGAAAAGGGCGCGGCCGCGGCTGTCCGGGTCGACGCCTCCGATTGGCCAGGCGTCCTGCGGGCAGCACACGATTTACAAGCCGACGTGGATCGTGTCACCGGCGTCACTCCCGCCTGGGACAGCGCTGCCCGCAGAATGGTCCTCATCGGGACCGTAGGCAGGAGTCCCCTCATCGATCAATTAGCCCGCGCGGGTAAGATCGATGTCAGCGGCATCCGCGGCAAGTGGGAGTCCTTCTTTTTGCAGGTTGTTGCCAACCCGTTGCCCGGTGTCGACAGCGCGCTTGTCATCGCCGGCAGTGACAAGCGCGGCACCATCTTTGGCATTTACGACCTTTCCGAACAGATCGGCGTCTCACCCTGGTACTGGTGGGACGACGTCACGCCCGAACACAAGGCTGCTCTCTATGTTCGCGCCGGCAAGTATCGGCAGGGTGAGCCCAGCGTCAAATACCGCGGCATTTTCTTCAATGACGAAAAGCCCGATCTCGATTTCTGGGTTCGCTCCAAATTCGGAGAACACGCTGTGCCGGGCGGGACGGCGGCGAACTTCAACAGCGCCTTCTACTCGAGAGTCTTCGAGGTCATCCTGCGCATGAAGGGCAACTATCTGTGGCCCGCCATGTGGAACAACGCCTTCGCCGAAGACGATCCCGCCACGCCCCGGATCGCGGACGAATACGGGATTGTGATGGGCACCAGCCATCAGGAACCCATGATGCGCGCCCAAAAGGAATGGGACTGGCATCTGCGGGCCGCTAACGGCAACTGGAACTACTCCACTCAGTCCGCCATTCTCGATGACTTCTGGCGTCAGGGAATCCGTCAGCGCAAAGACTTCGAAAATATTTACACGATCGGCCTTCGGGGTGAAAACGATTCACCCATGGTCCGCACTGCGGAGGAGGGCGTTGCCCTGACGGAGAAGATCGTTGCCGCCCAGCGCAAATTGCTGGCTGAAGAGGTCAATCCCGATGTGACCAAGGTTCCCCAGGTGTGGGCGCTGTATAAAGAGGTTCAGCAGTATTACGAAAGCGGCCTGCGCGTGCCTGACGATGTTACGCTTCTCTGGGCCGAGGACAACTGGGGTAATATACGCCGCCTCCCCACGGCGGAAGAGCGGAAGCGCTCCGGTGGCGCCGGCATCTACTATCACTTCGACTATCACGGAGGTCCGCGAAGCTATCAGTGGCTGAACACCAGTCCGTTGAATAAGATCTGGGATCAGATGTCGCTCGCCAAGCAATACGGCGACGACCGCATCTGGATTGTGAACGTCGGCCACTTCAAGGGCTACGAACTTCCGACCGAGTTTTTCCTCAGTATGGGCTGGAATGCCGCGCGGTGGCAGGGCGATACGGTGAGCGAGTTCACCCGCGAGTGGGCTGCGCGTGAGTTCGGCGCGCCATACGCGTCCGAGCCGCGGCGATTGTCGACACCTATACGAACTACAACGCGCGCCGCAAGCCCGAGTTACTGGAGCTGGGCACTTACAGCCTGGTCAACTATCGCGAAGCCGAGCGCGTCATGGAAGACTACAGCGCCCTTGCCGGTCGCGCGGAAGCTCTCTACGCGAAAATCCCCGCAGCGAAGCGCGACGCGTTTTTCGAGCTCGTCCTTTTTCCCACGAGGGCATCGGCGAATCTGAACGCGATGTATGTCGCCGCGGGCAAGAACGCTTTGTACGCTTCCCAGGGCCGGGCCAGCGCCAATGTGTGGGCTGTCAGGGTGAAAACACTGTTTGACGCCGACGCCGCGCTGACGAAAGAGTGGGACGCGCTTAAAGGAGGCGAGTGGGAGCATTTCATGGATCAGCCTCATATCGGCTACACCACGTGGCGCGATCCGCCTGCCAACACTTTGGCTGCCATCAAGCTCGTCAGTCTGCAGATCCCGGAGGCGGCCTCGCTCGGCATTACCACGGACGGCGGCTCGCACACTCTTCCTGTCTTCGATTCACTCAATCGGCAGCGCAGTTACATCGACGTATTCAACAAAGGCCGCGAGCCATTCGAATTCGTTGCAACCCCAAGCGCTCCGTGGATCACGCTGAGCGAGCCGAAAGGCCGTGTGGAGGACGACACGCGGATCTGGGTCACCATCGACTGGGCGAAGGCGCCAGCCGGCATCAATCAGGGCTCCGTGACGATCGGCGGAGCCGGTCACAGCGAGACCGTCAGCCTCACCGCTCGCAAGCCTGCCGACCTAACGCGCGGCACTCTGGCTGGGTTCGCCGAAGGCGCGGGCTACGTTTCCATAGACGCAACCCACTTCACATCCAAAGCCGACGCAGGCCAGGCGGCCTTCCGCCCAGTGGAACAATACGGGATGCGCACCGACGCGCCGGTCGACGTACAGGGCCTGAGCGCGGGCACGCACCTCGACTACCGCATATACCTTTTCACTTCCGGCGAGGCGACGGCGCGCCTTACGCTCGGCCCCGCTTTGAATTTCGCGCCCGACCGCCCGGTCCGCATCGCAGTCTCGATGGATGGCGAGGCTCCCCACGTCCTCACGATAGTGCCGCAGGGTTACAACGCCTCCAACGGCAATCGCGATTGGGAGCAATCGGTTCGCGACAATGCGCGCTACGTCACCAGCAAACACCAGATTGTGGAAGCTGGCTATCACACATTCAAAGTGTGGATGGTGGACCCCGGCGTGGTTCTGGAGCGGATACTCATCGACACGCCGGCGTCGGCGAAAGCGGTCAGCTATCTGGGGCCGCCGGAAAGCTTCCGGGGAACCGGGAGGTAGCAAGACGCCTACCCCAAAGCTTTGCGGATTAATCGCAGACCATCGCCTTCGGGATCATTCCGGATCGCGCCGGGGCTGTCAAAGACCATCGTCGCGCGGGTTTTCTCCGTATAGGCAGGCCACACCGGCAGTCCCGCATGCCCGGGCTTGCCTGTCCGCGCAAAACTCGCCCAGGCAGCGCCCATGTTTCCCGAAAGCGCCAGAGCCGCCGGACCGCCGCCCGAATAATTCGGACAAAGGCTGGCGTTATCGAAGGCAAACGTAATCTCACTGCTGTGGAACGTCCCGATCCTCCCTCCCAGCACCGGCGTGCGCCAGGCATACAAATACATATAGGCCGGGGCCGCGCCTGTCTGTATACCCAGGGCGGCTTTGCGCTCGGCCTGCGTGATTGCATTCTGTCGCATTCCCGTAGCTGAGATGGCTGCCCATAGCCCGAAGGGCGATTCCTTCGGATACTCCCTGCGGTAGGCGGCAACGATATCCGCCGCATGGTCTTTGTACCTGTCCGCGACCCGCTTCAGCAGGTCGGCATCGGTGAGCGAGTCGCGTTCCGGATTGTCGGTACCGTTCACCATTTCGTTCAGACAGGTGCCGATCAGCATCGGCACGTTTGCGGAAATGGCCGGAGCGGCGGGATCGAAGGGATGTGCCGGGATGATCTTGCCGTCAAGAATGGGCCCCCATCCGCCCAGGCTGGCAGCGGCGCCTGCGGGCGCACCGGCGCGAAGCCTGCGCTGCGCATCCGCCTGCACGCTGCAGAGGGTTCGTGCCGGCACCGAAGCCAGCTTGTCCAGCTGAGTTTTTGAAATTTCCAATTCTTCCAGAACGGCCGCCGCCAGGTTCGCGGCTGCATCCGCGGAACCGGAGCGCAGCCCAGAGCCGCTTTGCACAACAGCGCGATGGAAAAGGCCTTTCGCCGCCGGCATTGCCATCAGGGTGCTTACCTTTCCACCGCCACCCGATTGGCCGTAGATGAGCACGTTCGCCGGGTCGCCGCCGAAATTGGCGATGTTATCGCGAACCCACTCCAGCACCGCCACGATATCGAGCATGCCTACGTTGCCGGAGGAAGCGTAGCGTTCGCCGCCAACTTCGGCGAGGTTCAGATAGCCAAAAAGATTCAGCCGGTGATTGTGCGTCACAACAACGACGTCGTGATGGCGGGCGAGGTTTTCGCCATCGTAAGAAAGCAGGTCGTTACCGCTGCCGCCGGTGTAGCCTCCTCCGTGCATATAAACCATCACGGGACGCTTGCGGTCCGACGACGCAGACGGGGTCCAGACGTTGAGCCGCAGGCAGTCTTCGCCTCTGATCCAGCCATTGGTTCGATAGAGGAGAAAGGCATCCTCGTCCGTGTTGCGACCTGGCTTGTCATTTTCACGGGGGACTAAACCGGCCTCCGGACAGGAATGTCCGTAGCTCAGGCAGTTGCGCACGCCAGGCCAGGGCTCGGGTTTTGCCGGAGGCATGAACCGGTTCTCGCCCGTGGTGGACGCCGCATAAGGGATGCCGCGAAAAACGGCTACGCCACGGGTGGAATATCCGCGCACTTTGCCCGCAGCCGTTTCCACCACGGGATTCGCCGGCATCGCCACGGTGGCAGGCTTCGTCATCTGCGCCATGGCGGGCGTGGTGAGCGCTGCCAGACCAGCCGCCCCAACGGCCGTCTGAACGACCTCGCGACGATTCAGTTTCTGAGGGTGTTTCATGTGTTTCCCTTCGGGGACGTGACGGCACGTATAACGAAGTGAGATCGGAGAGATGCCGTGATTGCGTTGGTTTTCAGACCCGGCACTTATGCTATCAAACAGCCAAATCGTCTCCGCGGAAAGTTTTGACACAACTTCAAATGAACTCCTGTAGAATATCCAGGGCGGCTTTTCAATCGAGCGAGGGTTTGGCTCTGTAACTTATAGGTACGGCACGACGTCGTTTACGAGGCTGCGGGCCGGATTGAAATCTTGAAGAGGCGCGACTTTTCGCAAATGGCTCTGGCTGCGGCCGTCGCCTGAGGTGAACATGATTATGAAAAAGCATTTAATCGCCGCGTTAATCGCGGGAACGGCCACGAGCGTCCTGTTGTTTGCGCAGGCACCGGGTGCGCCCGGGGCAAGCGGGGCGACAGCCGCAGGTCGCGGTGGACGTGGTGGTGGTGGCGGACGCCGCGGAGCTGGAGGTGCTGCGGGAGCAAGCGGCGCGGCTGGGGCGCCTGCAGCACGCGGTGGTGGCCGGGGTGGCTTCACGCAGTTCACGCGCCCTCTGGCTTCGCCGGACGTGGTGGCCCGCGGCAAATCGCTCTACGAGGCGAACTGCGCGTCATGCCACGCGGCGGATATGCGCGGCACCGACAGGGGCGTGAATATTCTGCGCTCGGGCATCGCTTTGAGAGACCAGCACGGTGAGCTTGTCGGCGAGGAACTCAACAAGCACAACCCCGTGGTCAACCTGGTCGAGACGGACACGGTTGCTACGGCAGAGTACATTCACAGCGTTCTCGCGACATCGGGACGCCAGGGTAGCCCTCCCGGCGGCCGGGGCGGCGCGGGCGAGCTGAACATACTAGTGGGCAGTGCGGATGCAGGGAAGGCCTATTTTGGAGCGCATTGCGCCAGCTGCCATTCGATCACAGGAGACCTGAAAGCCATTGGCACAACTTATGCGGACGATCCGCGCTCGCTGCAAAGCGCGTGGGTGTCGGGATCGGGCGGCGGCGGTGGGCGTGGCGGCGGGGGCCGGGGTGGTGGCCGTGGCGGCGGTGGACGTGGCGGGGACGCAACCGTGACCCTGGCAAGCGGAGAGAAGGTTCAGGGAAGGCTCGTGAAGAAGACCGATTTCCTGGTGGTGCTGACGCTTGCCGATGGAACGCGCAAGTCATGGCCCCGTGATAAGAACGGCATTCCGTCAGTCGACGTGGTCGATCCTCAGGCGGCACACAAGAAGATGGTGCTTGAGATGGACGATCCCGAAAACAAGAACATGCACGACGTCACCGCCTATCTGGCGACAGTGAAATAGAGGAAGCGAAAACCGACATGAAGAAACTATTTTTGTGCACCTCGCTGTTTGCCGTTCCGATGCTGTTCGCGCAGACTGGCGGTCTTGATCCGGCCGCTATTATGAAGCCGCTGACGGACCAGTGGACCAGCTATTCAGGAGATCTCAGCGGAAAACGCTTCAGCTATCTGAAGCAGGTCAACACCAGCACGGTGAAAAACCTGAGCCTGGAATGGATGCAGCAGGGCATCCAGACAGGTTGCGGCCCGGAAGGCACCGGTGCCGAGGGTGCGGCCGCTGCCGCACCGGCGGCAGGAGGTCGCGGAGGTCGTGGCGGTGGTGGAGGCCGTGGAGGCGGCGGTGGTGGTGGCGCCGCGAAGATCATTGTCGATGGTCTGGGAACGGGCGACGCCAATAACTGCGCCGCAGCGCGTTTTGGCGGCGGCGTTCTGGTGGTGAATAACGTTATTTACGCTGCGGCACCCGACAACGTTTACGCTATCGACGCACGGGACGGGACGGTGCTCTGGCATTTCTACTGGAAGACGCGGGGCGGCACGAGTCTGGCTACCCGCGGTGTTGCCATGTGGCACAACTACATCTACTTCGAGCTGCATGATGACTGGACAGTATGCCTGGACGCCCGCGACGGGCACCTGGTGTGGAAGAAGGAGATCTCCAGCTTCGACCAGCAGTACTTCTCTTCCAACACCCCCATGGTGCTGGGCAATCACATTCTGGTTGGCACCGGCAACGACATGGACGCGCCGGCGTTTTTGAAGTCCTTCGATCCTGAAACGGGCGACCTCCAGTGGACGGCTTACTCGACACCGCAGAACGCAGGCGATCCGGGTCTTGACACATGGCCCAGCCTGGATGCGGCGCGCCACGGCGCAGGCAGCACCTGGATTCCCGGCTCCTACGACCCGGATACGCATCTCTATATTTACGGCACAGGCAACCCGACACCGGCCTATACGGCGGGCCGGGGCGACGGCGATAATCTCTATACCTGTTCGCTGATCGCGCTCAACGTGGAAACGGGCAAGATCGTCTGGTACTACCAGACTTCGCCGCACGACACGCACGACTGGGATTCCACGGAGACGCCGGCGCTGGCCGATATGCCCTTCAACGGACGCGTGCGCAAGCTGGTGATTCAGGCCACGCGAAACGGCTACTTCTATGTCCTGGACCGGACCACCGGCGAGCACCTGCTGACCAGCAAGTTCGGTCTGGTGAACAACTGGGCATCGGGCATCTCTCCCGATGCAAAGCTGAACCTGGACGCCAAGGGCCAGCCGAAGCGCAATCCCAACAAGGACGCGACGATCGCGGGGTCGCTGGTGAACAGCGACGTGACCAACTATCCGCCGCCGACGTTCTCACCGGATACCGGACTGTTCTATGTGCACGAAACGAATTCGCTGCGTCTGGATTACCTGACGGAGCCAGACCCGCGCGGCTCGATGGGGCTGGGCGGAACGAGCGGCGGCAGCGGGCTCAGCTGGGGCACGTTCATGGATGCGATCGATTACAAGACCGGCAAGGTGGCGTGGCGTCATGAACTCGCGGGCGGCAGCGTGGGGCTTCTCTCGACCGCCGGCGGCGTGCTGTTTTTCAGCAACGGGCAGGAATTCGAGGCCCTCGAAGCAGCGACGGGCAAGCCTCTCTGGCATTCGGCGATTGGCGCGTTGTCCAGTCCGCCGGAGACGTTCATGATCGACGGCAAGCAGCACGTGCTGGCCACGGGCGGCGGCGCGATGTACATGTTCGTGCTGAATTAGTCGGGCGTTTCAATATCGTTTCAGCAAAAAGGGACAGGCTCCGCGGGAAGCGGAGCCTGTCCCTTTTGAGCAGACGTAAGAGAAGCTCGCCGCTTCTAGCCCCGGCCGGCACCTCGTCCACCGCCCCGACCCACCGCGGGCAGCATCGATACCAGTTTGTCGTCGTGCAGCGGCCGGGATTCGCTGACCGTATCGAACACCATGGCCTGCGGATTGTCCGGCGTATACGGCCGCCACTCCAAACCAGGCTGGCTGGGATTCCCGGTTTTTGCGAAACGCACCCACGCTCCGGCAACCTTGTCCTCAAGCGCCATCGCCACCGGGCCACCGCCGGTTGCGGTTTTGATCTGGGGCACGTTCAGCGCATGGAAGCAAAACGCGAGCTCCGAGCAATGGAAAGCCGTAATGCCGTCGTTGATCGGGTATTCCCACGCGAACACGTAATTGTAGACGGCCGTTTTGCCCTTCTCGAGTTTGCGCGCCAGCAGAGCCTTCGAAGCGTTTCGCGTGGCGCCCGCGTAATAGAGAACGTCCTGAACTTTCTTCCGCGGGAACATTTGTCTGAAATCGGTGACGATAGCGTCTTTGTTATCGCCGTACGCTTTGGTCAGGTTATCGTCGATTTCTTTCGGCGTCCATTCGTTCTTGCGTCCGTCGCCCCGAGTGAGCGTGCCCTGCATTTCGCTGAAGACGGTGCCCGAGATGACGGGAATATTGTCGGCCCAGTCGCAGAATTCGCGCATCACGTAAACGTCGTCGGCGATCGGGTTCCAGCCTCCCACGTTCATACCGAGTTCGCGCGCGACAGCCTGGCCTGCGGCGGTTCCGGCGGCGAGCAACTCCGCGTAAGGAACCGCCTTGAGCTTGTCGATTTGACCGCCGGTCAGGGTCAGATTTTTCAGGACTGCCGCGGCAAGCGCCTGCTGGCCCTTGATGCTCGTGGCCGGATCGACGCCCCGGTAACTGGTGCTGCCGCTCTGGGCAGAGACCTTATGGAAAAGACCCTGCGCGGCGGGCATGTGCATCAGGCGGACCACTTTTCCGCCGCCGCCGGACTGCCCGAAGATCATCACGTTGCCGGGGTCTCCGCCAAACACTTCAATGTTGTCGTGAACCCACTGCAGCGACGCCACCAGATCGGCCATGCCGGTTTGGCGCGAGTTCGCATACTCCGGGCCATACGCGGAAAGATCGAGCGTGCCGATGATATTCAGGCGGTGATTCACGCTGACCACCACCACGTCGCCAAACTCGCTGAGGCTTCTGCCGTCGTAGGCATAACCTTCCATGGACGAGCCGTTGGTGAAGCCGCCGCCGTGCATCCAGACCATGACGGGCTTCTTCACCGCCGGGGTGGGGTTCTGTGTCCAGACGTTGAGGTACTGGCAGTTCTCATTGGCGGTCCAGAAGCGGTGCGGGAAGACGAGTTCGTCGGAACTGACCGCAGTCGAGGGCGGGCTGGGGCACACCGCGCCCCATACCTGTGCGCTTTTGATTCCTTCCCACGGCTGAACTTCTTTCGGTTGACCGAACCGCTCCGCCTCGGCGTAACGAATTCCCAGAAACGACTGGGTCTTGCCTTCCCTCAGACCACGGAGCTTCCCGCCCTTCACCGTTATGACCGGCGGGTTCAGGTTGGGGTTTGTGACCGAGGTTGAAGAACTGGTGGCAGAGGCGGCGGCTTTCGCCTTCTCCTGTCCCAGGGCGCCGCCGGATTGCAGAGCAACGGAGGCGGCGCCACCGATTAAAGTGGTTCCCATCAGTTGCCGGCGATTCATTAGACCAAACGTTGGCGGTTGTTGACTGGACATATTTTCCTCTGTGGCGGTTTTCGCCCTTTCTATGGCTCCACTGTCGAAAGGCATTCTATCAATTTTCTTTCCCCGAAGTTGTGTTTCGAACCGGCAAGACACAGTGGAGACGCAACGGATCTTCGGGGCCGTCGCGTATTGTCCGTCGCTTTGGTATGATCTCTCGCAGACCCTATGACACGTCACGGATTTTCGGCATTCGCGCGGGCGACAGCGCTGGTATGTATCGTCGCAGCTCCGGCGGCCGCCCAGCGCTACACCGCGAAACAGGACGGCGATGTGATTGCGCTGGCGGACACCACCGCAAAAATGAATGTTGAGGTCGTTACCAGTCTGGGCAAGCCGTGGAAGGTCCAGGTCAATGGGCAGAACCTCGTGCGCACGTCCGCATCGCTGGAGGCCTTCGAGGCAAATTCGGGGCTGAACGGGATACCGCTGCTGGCGCCATTCGCGAACCGCCTGGACGATACGGCCTTCTACGCCAACGGCAAAAAGTACACCTTCGACCTCGGGCTTGGCAACGTCCGGGGTCCGATTCCCTCGACGGGCTTCGTCAACGGCACGAAGGCGTGGCAGCTGGTTGAGTTCAAGTCTGACGGGAAGAGCGCATGGGTCACGTGCCGGCTGGACTTTTATAAGATTCCGGAGTTCATCAAGCAGTTTCCGTTCGCGCACACGATTACGCTGACGTACCGCGTGTCGGAGGGCACGCTTGAGGTATACACGCGGCTGGATAACCTGAGCACGCAGCCGATGCCGGCTGTGATTGGTTTCCATCCGATCTACGAATTGCCCGACGGCAACCGCGATGACTGGACCGTCTCGGTGGACGCGAAGACACACTGGATCGAGATCCCGCAGCGGTTACCGACCGGCGAGACACAGCCCATTGAAGAGTTCTTTAACGCGGATAAGGACCGGACCGCGATCAAGCTCAAAAACTACGCGTTGATCGACGATGCGTTCAGCGATCTGGTTCGCGACGCAAACGGCCGCGCAACGATGAGACTCATGTACAACGGCAAGGAACTGGACGAGACGCTCGGGCCGAAGTTTAAAACTGTGCTGCTTTGGTCCACGCCGCTTCCCGCGGGCGGCAGCGGTGGTGGCGCCGGCTTTGGAGGCGGTCGAGGCGGCGGTGGTGGTCGAGGTGGCTCTGGTGGCGGTCGCGGTGGTGGTCAGGCGCCTCCAGCCGCGCCGTCCGGTCCCTTCCCGGTAGACCCGGCACAGGGCGAGAAGGTTGCCCCTCCCGCCGTTCCTCTGGCTGCGGGTGCAGCTCCTCCGACGACAAAGGGCTTCATCGCATTCGAACCGATGGCTGCCGTTACGAACGCGGTGAACCTGGCGCAGAAGGGGACCTATAAGGAGCTCCAGACGATTCCTCCCGGCGGATACTGGGAAGAAAGTTTCTGGATCACGACGAAGGGCTACTGATTCCCGGCGAACGATCGAACCGGTGCGGGCTCCGCACGTGAGGCGGTCGGCGCCAGGCTGTACGGGCGATCCCACATCGGTAGATTACCGATGGGATCGCCCGAAATCACGATCTCCACTCGGGGATTGGCGGCGCGTCCCGCCGCGGTATCGTTCGGACCGAAGAGGCGTGTGTCGCCTAATCCACGGGCAGTGACACTGCTATCCGGCATACCGTGTGCGACCAGCCCGCGGCGAACCGCGTCCGCGCGTTCGGAGGACATTTCTTCGCCCGCGCTGGTGTCGGAATTTCCTTCCACGTCGATGCGCAAGCCCGGATGCGCAACGACGATCGCCGCGATCCGCGCCAGTTCGCCCGAAACGGCGGGCCGCAGTTCGGTCCCACTGAAATCGGCATCCGGTACGGTCGCGATCAGACCTCGCGCGGTGTCAAGCGTAGTCATGATGCCATTCAACCGATCGAGCAACCCCATGCGCAGATCGGATTTCCGCGTGTCCGGGGGCGGAGGTTGGACGACCGTGACTTTCGGCTGGACGAGCGCCGCCTGTTCGCTTGCCTCGGCTGCGGCGGCTTGCCGGCGGGCCGACTCCGCATCGGCCTCAGCGCGCTTGCGTGCCGCCTGTTCGGCAGCGGCCTGTGCTCGTGCCTGATCGGCCGCTGACTGAGCCTGCGCGGTTGCTTCCTGGGCCTGTGTCAGAGCCTGTTTCGTATTCGCCGCCTCGGTTTGCGCGCCGGCAAGTACTTCTTCTCCGTGCTTTTGTTCCGCGATCATGCGCGCATCTTCGGCGGTCTGGACGGCCTCGCGGGCATCCTGCACGATCTCGCTGTTCGAACCTTTGCCCGAGTTCAGATTCTGCGCCGCGGAATACAGCTGATTTGCTCTGGCGAAAGTCTGGGGTGCATACTGCTCCGCCCGTGCGGCCCGGGCGATGCCGACCGCGTTCTGTGCTTCATTGAGTTCGAGGAGCGCTTCGTAGCGGCCCATACTTACCTTTGGCGCGCCGGCCACGTCCGCGGCGAGCTGCGCGGGTTCGTGCCACGTGTACTCTCCGCGCGGCATCAATTCATATTTCGCCTGGACCTGTTCGATTTTTCCTTCGGTATCGGGCCGCACGCGATTCTCAAGCACAACAACATTGCTCGGATGCCGCGTAGCCGAATAAGGTTCCGCCGTCACGATCAGGCCGAAAGCCTGCAGATCTGTGCTCACATGCAGACTGGCCTTATCGGAAGTGCCGGGCACGATTTCGGCGAGATTGCGGACGCCACCTTCGGGCGTCGCCGCCCATAATGTGTAAGTCAGGTATTCGGTTCCGAACCGCTGCGGTGAGAGCATGTGCTCAAAATTCACGTCGATCTCGGTGCCGCCGCGTTTGGATTCCACGGTCGCCTCGCCTTTGGCTTCCGGCATCAGAAGTGTGCCCCTGAAATCGATTTTCGTGGGCCCCTGCCGGTACTGATAATTGATCGCGGCGATCGTGTTCTCGACGACGCTGACCTGAAAAATTGGCGCCATCCCGCTCTTTGCGGGTTCCTGGCCCCATGCAGGCAACGCGGCGAGCAGCGCAGCCGACGCAATGCCGAACAAGACGATGGCTTTCATGTTTCGCCTCCCGGCGTTCGTAGCGCAACTGGTGAGCCAATGTGTCGGGATTAACAAATCCTTTGCGATGGGCGTGCTTTTTCATTTAGTTGGTTGGTGACGGGTGAGGCGAAATTGCGGATCGGGGGGAATCCGGCCCGGGAAAAATTGCCAGATGCCAGACCGCGTGGGGAATCTGTATGCTGGGACTATGTCAATTGATCGTCTGCGGTCCAGAGTGAAATGGGTGCGATGGGCGCTGCTTTTGGCTCTGACCTCCGCGCTGGCCGGTCAGACGGCGCCAACGCAGACGGCACCAGCAAAGAAGAGACTGCTCGTCATCGGAGAAGAGAAAGGCTATCGCCATGAGGCAGTCTCGCACGCGATGGCGACGATTGAACGCCTCGGACGCGAGACCGGGTTGTGGGATACGGTCCTTCGCACCGATACGGAATGCCTGACGAAGAAGAAACTGGAATACAACGCGAAAAATCTGAACGACTTCGACGCGGTGCTGTTTTACACCGGCGGCACGCTGGAAATGGATGAGCAGCAGAAGAAGGACTTCCTCTCTTTCGTGCATGACGATGGGAAAGGGTTCATCGGGATTCACAGCGCCGCGATCACTTTTACCGACTGGCCGGAATACGGCGAGATGATTGGCGGCTATTACGACGAGCATCCGTGGGGCGTATTCGATGCGCCGGTTGTGGTGGAAGACGCCGCGTTTCCGGGCATGGGGCAGTGGCCGAAAGCGTTTACGTGGACCGATGAGATGTACCAGGTAAAGAATTTCTCGCGTGAGAATACGCGGGTGCTGATGCGCCTCGACCCGGGCAAGCTCGATTTGACGAATCCGAAGGTGCATCGGAAAGACAACGATTTTGCGGTCACGTGGGCGAAGATGTATGGCAACGGGCGGGTTTTCTATTCCACGCTGGGTCACGTGGAAGCCAACTGGGATAAGCCCGAAATGCAGACAATGATTATCGAAGCCATCAAGTGGGCTACGCGTCTGGTGGATGCGGATGTAACTCCGCGACCGGCGCCGGGGCCAGCACCGGGGAATGTGAAACGATGACGCGGAGAGCGTTCGCTTCCTCCGCGGCTGCCGCATGCTGCCTGCCACTGACGGCGGCGGCAAGGCTCAATCTCGGAATCGGAACGTACAGCTATCACAGTCTTTCGATGGACGAGATGATTGTCCAGCTGAAGAAGCTGGGGATTCGCCAGATCGAAATGTCGCATGGCCAGTTCATGTTGTTCAGCAAGCCGACGCCTGAGATATTTCGTTCCGCGAAGGAGAAGTTCGACAACGCCGGGATTGAATGCGTTTCTTATTACACGGCAACGATTCAGGATGCCGGCGGCCTGGACAACGCAGTTCGGGGCGCTGCTCTGCTGGGATCGCGAAATATCACGGGCGACGCTACAGGCGATATGCTGCGGCAGATTGACGAGCGATGCGCGAAGGAAGGGCTGACCTTCGGAATTCATAACCACTATTTCACGGAAAAATTCGCCTACGAGAGTCCGGAGGACGTGCTGCGGGGACTGGCGGGACGGTCGAACGCGATGGGAGCGACGCTCGATGTGGGGCACATCGCTTCATGTGGCTTCGATACGGTGGACGCCGTGCGCAAGCTGGCGCCTTATCTCAAGATGGTGCATCTGAAAGACGTGGAAGCGGCGGGAGGTGAGGTCAACGTGCTTCTGGGGAAGGGGATCGCGCGCATTCCGGAAGTGATGGATGAGTTGAAGAAGGTCGACTACGGCGGGTTGGTGGCTATCGAATACGAACACGAAGGTCCCGTTGAGGAGGATATTCGGCTGGAAGTAGAGTACGCGCGCAGGCTGCTGTGAACATTTGAGGCGTTCCATCGGGCTGCGATATGATCGGAACGTTGTTGCCGCATCGACGAATTGGGGGACCATTGAATATGAATAAATGCACGCATCAGGCTCAGATTCAAAAGGATATCCAGCCGAACACGAACGGTTGCGAAGAGTGCCTCAAGATGGGCGACGAGTGGGTTCATCTTCGCCTCTGCATGAACTGCGGGCACGTGGGCTGCTGCGATTCATCGAAGAATAAACACGCAACAAAGCACTTTCATAAAACCAAACATCCCGTCATGCGTTCGCTCGAACGCGGTGAAGACTGGGGCTGGTGCTTTGTCGACGAGCTGGAGCTGGATTTCTCTTAAGCCCGGCGCGCCGGATTCAATACCATGAACGCAATGGCTGCGCTGGTGGAGTTTCGCAACGTGACTTACCAGATCGGCGGCCGCGGGATATTGCGGGGAATCGATCTGCGCGTGGAGAAGAACGAGACCGTGGCGCTGCTGGGACGGAGCGGTTCGGGGAAGACCACCTTGCTCAAAATGGTGAACCGGCTGCTGGAGCCGTCCGTCGGCGAAGTGCTTTTCGATGGAACGCCGGTGGCGGCGCGGGATCCGATAGAGTTGCGGCGCCGCATCGGTTACGTCATCCAGGACGGCGGCCTTTTTCCACACAGAACGGTGGCGCAAAACGTGGCAGTTGTGCCCACACTCGAAGGCTGGCCGGAGGAGAAAATACAAGCGCGCGTGAGGGAAGTGCTTGACGCCGTGGGGTTGCCGCCGGACGTCTATTCAGCCCGGTATCCACGGCAGCTTTCCGGCGGCGAGAAACAACGCGTCGGGATTGCGCGGGCGCTGGCGGCAGATCCGCCGCTGCTCTTGCTCGACGAGCCCTTCGCCGCGCTGGACCCTGTAACCCGTTTCGGGATGCAGCGGCATTTCGCGCAGCTACGGGAGGCTTTCGGCAAAACCGCGCTGTTCGTTACGCACGACATTCGGGAAGCACTGATGCTCGGTACGCGCATCGCGCTTTTGAAGGACGGCCGGCTCGAAACCGTGGCGCGCTCGGACGAATTTTCGCGGTCACATTCGCCGGAAGCGCTGGCGTTTCTGGCAACGCTTGAGGACGGCCAATCGCATGCTGCTCCGTGAAATCGTTTCGCTGTCGCTGGAGCATTTGTGGCTGGTCGCAGTTGCGGTTGTGGCGGCGACGGCGATCGCCGCTCCCTCCGCGGTGTTTCTGGTTCGCAACGCGCGCCTGCGACGGTGGACGCTCGGCGTGGTCAACGTGATCCAGACGATCCCGAGCCTCGCGCTCTTCGGTTTCCTGCTTCCGATTCCGTTTATCGGCGGGGTCGGAAAGCGGACCGCGATCATCGCGCTCATTTTATACGCTCTGCTGCCGATTCTCCGTAACACGGTGGTGGGTATTTTGGGGGTAGATGCCGGTATTCGGGAATCGGCAGTTGCGATGGGGATGACGGATCGCCAGATTCTGCGCAATGTGGAATTGCCGCTGGCGCTGCCGACGATTCTGGCGGGGATTCGCACAGCGACGGTGATTACGATAGGAACGGCCACCATCGCGGCGGCTATTGGCGGAGGAGGCCTCGGGGAATTTATTTTCCGTGGGATCGCGATGGCCGATATGAAGACAATTCTGGCGGGCGCCGTGCCGGCCGCGATTATGGCGATCACGGCAGATGAGGTTCTGGAATGGGTCGAACGCCGATTCTCTTATTGATTGCACCGCTTGCTGCGATGAGCATGACAGGTTGCGGGCCGAGGCCGTACGTCGTGGTCGGCTCCAAGAATTTCACAGAGCAGGTGGTGCTCGGTGAGATTGTGGCGCAGCAGATTGAAAGGCGTCTGCACATCAAAGTGGATCGTAAATTCGATCTCGGCGGCACGCTGCTGGCGCACGAAGCTCTCAGGAGCGGCGACCTCGATCTGTATCCGGAATATACGGGGACGGCGCTGACCGCTGTTCTGAAAAAGCCCGCTGTGAAAGACGCAAAGACGGCATTCGTGCTGGTCAGCCAGGGCTATCGGCAATGGGGGATTGAGTGGCTTCCTCCGCTGGGATTCAATAATAGTTTTGCCATGGTGGTGCGGTCCGAAGTTGCCCGTGCAGACGGTCTGAAGACTCTCAGTGACGCGGCGAAGCGGCCCGCAGCCTGGAGAATGGGAGTTGGCTACGAATTTACACAGCGTCCGGATGGCCTGCGCGGGCTGGTTCAGGCGTACGGGCTGCGGCTGGATGGCAATCCGGTGACAATGGACCTGGGATTGCTCTATCCCGCGCTGCAATCGAAGAAAATTGATATGGCCGCCGCGAGTGCGACAGACGGGATGCTCGCCCACGCGGAGTTTACGGTGCTGGCTGACGATCTGCATTATTTTCCACCGTACGAGTGTGCAATCGTGGCGCGTCGCGAATCGCTCGACCGTTTTCCGCGTCTAAGAGGGGTGCTGACGGAACTTTCCGGGCGCATTTCGGACAGTGAAATGCGACGAATGAATGAATTGGTCGACGTGGAGCACAAGCGCGCGGCGGACGTTGCCCGCGATTTCCTGAACGGCTGGAAGTAAGGGAGGTTATGACGGAAGATAACCCACGCCAGGTACTTCGCTCGCGCTTTCTTGCGGCGAGAGCGGAAACGGATGCGCTGTTCGGCACCGTGCGGCCGGAAGCCATGTATGACCGGCCGATTCCGGAACGGCATCGCATTGTTTTTTATATCGGCCACCTGGAGGCGTTCGATCGGAATCTGTTGAGCGACGCCGGGACGGGGCAGAGCGAGTTCGATCGCCTCTTCGCGTTTGGTATCGATCCCGTTGGTGGCGATCTTCCCACCGATGGCCCCCTGGACTGGCCGCGGCTGGAGATTGTGAATGAGTATCGGGATCGGACCCGCCGCGAGGTGGACCGGCTGCTCATGTCTGTGGACGATGAGCAAAGAATGAATGTAGCGATCGAACATCGCCTGATGCACGCCGAGACTCTGGCTTATATTTTTCATCAGATGCCGTTCGAGCGAAAGATGGGGGCGAGAGATGCCGCGCTCTCGCGTCGCGAATCGAAAACGGAATCGATATACATTCCGGCGGGTCAGGCCACGTTGGGCTCGCGGCGTGATTCGGCGACGTTTGGCTGGGATAACGAATTTGAACAGCTTACGGTGCATGTCCCCGAATTCAAAGTCGACAAAGGCAAAATCACTAACGGGCAGTTTCGGCGGTTTCTGGAAGAGGGCGGCTATAACGACCGATCTCTCTGGACGGACTCCGATTGGGAATGGCGTAGCGCGCAGGAGATCTCACATCCTGTGTTCTGGGTGCGGCGCGGCGATGCGTGGAACTACCGGTCGATGTTCGAAGAGGTGCCTCTGCCAGTGGGCGAGCCGGTATTTGTCAGCCATGCCGAGGCGAGCGCTTATACGCGATGGGCCGGGAAAGTTCTGCCGACAGAGGCGCAGTGGCATCGCGCCGCGCAGCCAGGCTGCGGCATAGAGGGCCTGATCGCGACTGGCTGGGAGTGGACCTCAACGGAGTTTGCGCCGTTTCCCGGTTTTCAGCCGATGCCATTTTATCCCGGCTACTCCGAGCCGTTTTTCGACGGGAAACATTATGTGCTGAAGGGCGGAAGCCATCGGACGGCGCCCGCGATGCTGCGGCCCAGCTTCCGTAACTGGTTTCAACCTCACTACCAATACGTCTATGCGGGATTCCGCTGCGCGGAACGGGGAGAACATTGAAAATGACCACCACATCGATTGCAGAATCCGCGCCGGCGTTGGCATCGTTTGCGATGGAAGTGCGCGAGGGGCTTTGCCACGCGGGACAGAAGACGCTGCCATCCAAGTATCTATACGATCCAACGGGATCGGCGCTGTTTGAAGCGATCAGTTCGCTGCCTGAATACGGACTGACCCGCGCGGAAGAGCGCATTCTGCGGCGGCACGCCGCGGAGATTGTCGGCTACGTGCCGCGCCCGGTGCTGGTATCGGAACTCGGCAGCGGCAACGGCAGGAAGACACGCTGGATCCTCAGCGCATTGTGTGGCCGCGAGCCGCTTTCCTATTACCCGATTGAGATCTCGCGCGCGGCGCTCGATTCCTGTCAATCCGAGTTGGGCGATATCGAAGCCGTGAGCATTGTCGGCGTGGAGCGGGAATATCTGGACGGACTGCGCGAAGTCACGACTGTGCGGCCGGAGGGGACGCACCTGCTGGTGCTGTTTCTGGGCAGCACCATCGGCAACTTCGATAGCGGAGCCGATGCGCGCTTTCTCGGCGATGTGCGGAAATTTCTGCTCCCCGGCGATTCGCTGTTGCTGGGCGCGGATCTGATGAAGCCGCTGGACCAAATGCTGGCGGCGTATGACGATCCGCCGGGTGTGACGGCGGCATTCAATCTGAATCTGCTGGCGAGAATTAACCGGGAACTTGGCGGTGACTTCAATCTTCGGGGATTCGAACACGTGGCCCGGTTTAATAAGACCACCAGCAGTATCGAGATGCATATTCGGTCGAGACGCGAACAGGTTGTCCATGTGGGAGACTCTTACGCAGCAGAGTTCAGGGAGGGCGAAACCATTTGGACAGAGAGCTGCCACAAGTACACGCGGGATTCGATTGCCGAGCTGGCCGTTGCTTCGGGGTTTCGGCAACAGGCGCAGTGGCTGGACGATGAGTGGCCATTCGCGGAGACACTGCTGCTGGCCGCGTGAACCGTTCACATCTGTCGAAGATATTCGTGTACGAACTGGACCGACATCGCCCCTTCGCCCACGGCTGCGGCGACACGTTTGGATGAACCAGCGCGCACATCCCCCGCGGCGAACACGCCCGGGCGACTGGTCTCAAGCAGCAGCGGCGTCCGCGCCGCGGTCCAGTAAGGCGACTCTTTCAGGGCGGCCCCGGTGCGAACAAAACCTTTCGAGTCGCGTTCGATTTCGACGGGCAGCCAGTCGGTGCGCGGCGTGGCCCCGATGAAACTGAATACTCCCGGAGTCTCCACCGTCCTCGCCTCGTTCGTCTTGCTGTTGAAGATCTCGACGGCCTGAAGATGACCATTGCCTTCTACGCGCCGAATCGTGGTGTTGCACATCAGCTCGATATTGGCGGTCTGATCGATGCGGCGCACAAGGTAGCTCGACATGTTCTTGTTCAGATCGTCGCCGCGAATGAGGAGCAGCACCTTGCTGGCTTGTCCCGACAGGAAGACCGCCGCCTGTCCGGCTGAATTGCCGCCCCCGACAACAATCACCGTACATCCGCGGCACAGCAACCCCTCGGCGGGCGTCGCGGCGTAGTAAACGCCGGTGCCTTCGAATCGCTCAAAACCTTCGACGTCGAGCCTTCGGTACTGAGCTCCGGTTGCAATCACCAGACACTTCGTGGTGATCGGCTCGCCATTATCCGGATTGACGATGGTATAGCCGTTTTCAAACGACATGCGAGTCGCCGGAGTGGGCACCGAAAGCCGCGCCCCGAATTTGTTGGCCTGCAGGGTAGCGCGGTCGGTGAGTTCCGCGCCGGTGAGGCCAGTGGGAAAGCCGAGATAATTTTCGATGCGCATGCTGCTGCCGGCCTGCCCGCCGGGAGCGACCGATTCGAGCACTGCCGTGCGGAGGCCTTCCGACGCGCCGTAGACCGCCGCGCCCAGCCCGGCAGGCCCCGCGCCCACCACAAGAAGATCGTAGACGACATTCGTGAGCGGCTGGTGGATGCCGATCTGATCGGCCAGCACCTGGTTCGACGGGTTGCGCAGCACCAGCATGTGCGCACAGGCGACAACGGGCGTATCGGCCTCCGTGATGCCGAATTCTTTCAGCAGCTTGTCCACCTGCGGATCGGATTCGATATCCACCCAGGTGAAGAGCACACGATTTCGCGCGAGGAAGTCGCGTACGCGAAACGTATCGGGCGAGTAACGCGATCCGATCACGCGAAGACCGACGAAATTCGGCGAATCGCGGACAAGCTGCCGGCGGGCGATAAACGCCTGGAGAATCATATCGCTGAGACCCGGGCACTGGTTGAGCACCTGGCGTAGAGACTCCGGCGATATTTCGAATACCTCGCAGTCGCCGCGCGCGATGGCTGTAAAGATTGCGGGCATTCCGGTGAGATGAGAAATGTCGCCAGTGAACTGACCCGGCCCGTGGGTTGCGAGGACCTTCGGCTCGTCGCCACTGGAGTCGATGATTTCAATCTGGCCGGACTTGACGATGAAAAATTTCATGGAGCGCTCACCCACGCGGATGAGAACGTCCCCATCGTTGTGGTGCGTGCTCGTGACCTTGATGCAGCCCGCCACCTGGGCGATCTGTGTCTCGTCGAGGACGGGGAAGGCAACGGATTGAAGAGTGTTTTGCGCCATATGATTCCTATTTTGCAACTGGCTTCTGCACCGCTGGCCTGATTCCTTCCAGGCGCAGCCATCCCGCGGCCGCGCGAAGCCGTACCGCCTCTTTCTTATCGTCCATCAACGGCGCAAGGTCGGACTTCAGGACGGGATCGTTGCGCAGCGCCAGAGCATGCGCGGCAGCCGCGCGTACCGATGCATCCTTGTCCGTGAGGGCGTCGCGCAGGGCCGCGAGCACCGCAGGGCTTTTATCGCCGCTCAGCAGAAGTGCTGTGGCCGCACGTCCCGATACTCCCGGATCGGAAAGAATGCCCTGCAAAGACGACACTCCCTGTCCAATACCCGGAACCGGCGCCATGCCAATCCCCTGCATCAGGGCAAACGTGAACAAGGTTTTCGGCGTATGAAACATGCGGATCGCCTCGCGCTTTTGTTTGGTGACAAAGCCCGAGGCTATCTTCGTTTCGCCGCCGAGCACAGCGACCAAAGCGTCGCGGCCGGACGGATCTTTGAGCGTCCAAAGCGCCTTGGCAGCGGCAAAACTCACTTCCGGGACATCGTCGTCCAGCGCTTTTTTGAGGACGGCGACGGTCCGATTGTTCTTCAGATCGACAAGGCTTGTAATGGTCGCGAGGCGCACCTCGACGTCTTTATCGCCAAGCATGGATTCCACCTGCGAGAGATATGGTTCACGTGTACCGGCGAGGCTCAGCGCCTGAACCGCCTGGAGACGCGTATCGGGGTTTTTGTCCTTCAGGGAATCGTTCAGCATGCTCTCAGCCCGATCGTGGAGCGACGGAGGGGCTGAGGGGCTTTGGCTGAAGACGCAAATGGGTGACAGCGCCAGCGCAATCGCGAGGCGGCAGAGAATCGGCGACCGGGAGACAGGCATGTCTAACATTACAACGGGCGGAAGACGGTTACGGAAAGCGGCGGCTATGGCGGTTCCCCTGCGATAACATGATGGGGGAAGTCGAGCGTGAACTCCGCCAAAACTCTCGCGTTGTGTGGTCTGCTGTTTGCCGTAACCGCGGCGTACGGACACCATTCATTCGCGATGTTCGAAATGTCGAAGAACGTGACTTTCCAGGGCACCGTGGTGGAATACAACTGGGAAAATCCGCACACCCACATCATCGTCAGGGTGCCGGAAAGCGCAGGTAAAGAGACGGCGGGAACGTGGGATATCGAAGGCGGCGCCGTCAACATCATGGCGAAGCAGGGCTGGACCAAAACGACCTTCAAGCCCGGCGATCCGATTACCGTGGTGGGACACCCCATGAAAGACGGTTCCAAAGGTGCATCGCTGTTTTACGTAATTCTTCCCGGCGGCAAGCGTCTGTATCACGACATCGCGAGGCCGAACGCGGACGGGTCAGCGCCGCCGCCGTCGCAACCCTGATTCATTACCCGATCCCGATGTCCGTGCTTCCACTTTTGAACTGGCTCCAGAACACAGGCTGGGCAACTGCACTGAAAGAATCGGCACTCGTTTTTCCCTTCATTGAAGGCAGCCATATTCTGGCTCTGTCGTTTTCCGTCGGCATGGTCATGATGCTGGATCTGCGGCTGCTGCGCGTGTCTTTTCGCAGCCAACCCGTGGCGTTGATGATGGAGCAATTGATGCCATGGACGATGTCAGGCTTCGGAATCATGCTGCTCACCGGATTCCTGCTGTTTGCCACGCAGGCGGTGAAGGCCTGGGGAAACACTTTCTTTCGCATTAAGATGATTCTTCTGATCCTGTCCGGCATCAACGCGTTGTATTACCAGCTTCGGTACTTCCCGAAGATGGCGGAATGGGATCGCGCAGGGACACCGCTCGGCGTTCGCGCAATCGCGGTGTTGTCCCTGATTTTCTGGATCGGCGTGATTGCCTGCGGGCGAACCATGGCGTACGAACTGTAATGTTTCAGCCCCTCGTCGAACACTTCGTGCAGTGGTGCTACTACTCCAAAGATTATGCTTTCATCCGGGATTCGAAGTACGGGATTCCGATTGTGCAATCGCTCCATCTGACGGGAATCACGTTACTGCTCGGCACGGTGGTGATCCTGAATCTGCGCCTGCTCGGGCTGGGATTTCGGCGATTGCCCTTGCCGCTCTTATCAGAACAACTGTGGCCGTGGATGAAGCGCGGCTTGCTGCTGACCGTCTGCGCCGGCATCCTGGTTTTCCTGCCCGACCCTACGCGCTACGCTCACAGCGGCCCGTTTCGGCTGAAGATGGTGTTGCTTTGTCTGGCGCTGCTGTTTCAGTTCACGGTCTTTCGGAAGACGGTGCGCGCGGATGTGGAGTCCAGACTACGTAATACGCTGGTGGCGTCGATATCTTTGGTGTTGTGGTTTGGCGTGGGCTGGTCTGGACGAGCCATCGCGTTCTTCCAGTAGCGGCTGGCGGCAATATCGAGACCGGAATTGTTGCATGATAGAGGCGACGGGTCTTTTTATGACTTTCTCCGCTACTTACCGATTCGCCGTTGCGCTGACCCTGGGCAGTCTGATGGCCGGGCTTGTCGCCGGCGCGGACATCGGGTCGAAAGACTTTAAGGCTGGCGATCTTTTCAATATCACCAAAGTCTGGACCGTCGATTTCGTCTTCACGCCGGAACAGTGGAAAGGCATCGCGCCGAAGTACGCCGGATTCAACGGAGGGTTCAGCGCCGGAGCGTCGCGCCTCCAGGGGCCGGAAGGCGGGCGTAACGGACTGAGCGCGGCGGGCGGCATCGAGTTCGAATGGACGCACGGCAACTTCGCGATTGACGGCCAAAAATTTTCCGATATCGCCGTTCGCTACAAAGGCAACGGCACGTTTCGCCAGGGCCAGAATTCGGGTAAGATCTCGCTCAAGATAGATCTGAACAAGTACGTGAAAGGTCAGAAGCTGGCGAAGCTCGACAAGCTGAATTTCGCCAATAACATCACGGACGCCGGGTGGATGAACGAAGAACTAGCGTACAGGCTTTTTCGCGATGCCGGCGTTCCCGCGCCGCGAACATCTTACGCCCGAGTCTACGTGACCGTTACGGGCGACGCGGCAAGGGAATACTGGGGCCTGTATTCGATTGTGGAAGACGTTGACGACTCCTTCGCGCTGGATCGCTTTGGCACGAAGTCGGGCCTGCTTCTCAAGCCGGTGACGAACAACCTGTTCCACGATCTGGGCGACGATTGGGCGAAGTATAACCAGACCTACGATCCGAAGGAAGAGATGACAGCCGCGCAGACGAAGCGCGTGATCGATTTCTGCAAATTCGTGACGAACGCGAGCGACGAACAGTTTGCCGCAGAGCTCGGCGATTACGTGGATCTCGACGAATTCGCCCGTTTTATGGCTGTCACGGTGTGGTTGACGGATCTCGACAGTATCCTCGACAATGGGCAGAATTTTTACGTGTATCTGAACCCGGAGACGCAGAAATTTTCCTTCATCGCCTGGGATCAGGACCACTCGTTCGGCCAGTTTGGCCGGGGTGGGTCGAATTCAGCGCGCCGGAATTTCACGATCTTTCATCCGTGGTCCGGCAACAATCCGTTTCTGGAGCGGGTATTCGGCGTGCCGGCGTTTCAGGCGTTGTATATGGCGAAGCTGGCGGAATTCCGCAAGACCATTTTCCAGCCCGAGCGGATCGTCGATCAGGTGAATCAGATTGCGCCTGTGATTCGGCCCGCGATTGCGCAAGAGTCGGATGCGAAGGCGAAATGGTTCGATACGGTGGTATCGGACGACGCCGCGGACAGCTACAACGAGACGGTGAAGGGATTTGTGAAGGCGCGGGCGCAATCAGTGGACGATCAGCTTGACGGGAAGTCGCAGGGGAACACGCTGGGCGGCGGGTTCGGACGGTTTTAAGCGGACTAAAGGAGTTGATTTGCGATGGAACTAAAAGACCTCGCGGTCTTCGTGGCTGCGATCATGATCCCGGGGGGAGCAATCGCTTTCTACTGTCACGAAATCCTCGAAGCGCTTCAAAACCTTCGCGGCGGTGGCCCGCGCCCGCCATCGCACCCGCTGCCTGCCAACGATGGCGCGTTCCTCCGCCGCGCACGACGCCGCGCCGCTAAACTGAATACCCGTGAGGTGGGTGATGTAACTGTAGTCGATGTTTCCGGCTGGATTGCACTCGGCGAAGGGTCGAGCGCAATGCGGGATACCCTGCGCGAACTGGTGAATTCCGGTAAAAAAAAGGTTCTGCTGAACGTGAGCGATGTGACCTACATCGATAGCTCGGGCATCGGCGAACTGGTTTCCGGTTTTACGACGGTCGCGAATGCCGGCGGGACTTTGAAATTGCTCGGTCTGACCAAACGTGCGAAGGTAGCGGTCCTGGAAAGGCTGGGCTAGACCCAGAGCAGCGGCTGCCGCACCGGATAGTTGCGCAGGACTTCTTCGACGGTCGGATCCGGATCGAGCTTGCGCCAGAGCGCGATGTATTCAGGCTTGCCCAGCGCGAGGCCCGCGAACAGTAAGCTCGGTTGCCGGACAGGCCATTGTTTGTCGTACATGACGTCCGGCGGAAGCGGCCATTTCTTCTTGTCCAGAATGTACGGGTACATGTATTCCACCGCCTTCGCCATGCCGCGCCCATCGGGCATCTGCCACTTCCACAAGCTAAGAGTCTGCGCGATGATGCCCATCACATCCAGATTGAACAGCGAATATCCGTATGGTTTCGTGCGGGCCAGTTCCTGCGGGAAACTGCCATTGGGATCTTCCTGGCCCGGAATGAGCACCGTCATGAAACGGTTGCGGCAATAGTCGGAGCGCGGCGTGTCTCCGGTGAGTTCGGCGAACGCGGCGACCTGCGTCACCCAGCACGTCCCATGATTGTTCTTCGCATCGCGCTCGGCGATTCCGTAGGGATGCGTACTCATCCAGTCGGTGTACGACGCGAACCATTTCTTCACGCCGGCGAGATCAGCGGCGGAAAGATTCATTCTCGACGCAGCGCGCGCGACTTCCACCAGATGCAGCGTGTCGATGATGCCAATGCCGCGCCCCGTGAATTTGCCCTTGATTGCCTGCGAATAAAGCAGAGTCGGATTCATGTGGGTTGCGTCGTCGATAAACCAGGCGCGCAGATGGCGCGCGGCGTGATCGGAATACTTCTGTTGCTTCGTAATCCTCCACGCGGCGGCGAGCGCGGGTACGATCAGGCTGAGGCGAATCATGGCGCGGCGGTGCTCGACGAAATTATCGGGATCGGTCATGCCGTCGCGCTGGATGTAGGGGCCGTCGGGATTCTTCGGATCGGGCCACCAGTAGTCACCTTCGGAAAAGAAGTCGTGCGGGCCGCCGGCGCTGCGGGGAGAACTGGATGCCGTGACCGTGACTGGCTGCTCGGAGAGATATTTATCGGCGGCTTTGAGTACGCGGCTACGTTCTTCCGCGGCGAGGTCCAGAGTCTCGGCGGCGCTCACGGCATTTACGGTACAGGTGCCCGATGCGATTGCAGCGGCGCGTAACAGATCTCTGCGAGTGATGTTCATGTGCGGTCGATCCATTTGTAACAGGCTTTCGAATTCTTTGCGAAGTATTTTTCGGAATCGGCCGCGCCTCTGCCAGCCACATACTGTTTGACGATGTTGAAGACCGTCGGGTAGGGCGCGAGATTCAGACTGACAGGCCAGTTACTGCCATACATCACGCGATCAGGGCCGAAGATATCCCAGAGTTCGTCCAGCGAAGCTTTGTATGACGCGGGATCTTCCGGGACTTTGCCCGCCACGCGTTTCAGCACAGTGGAGACCTTGCAATAAACCTGAGGATGCCGCGCGAGTTCGCGCATCGTATCGGGCTTCCAGCCTGGCGGTTCCACCGGCATGTGATCGATAACGATGCGAAGGTTCGGAATCTTTTCCGCAATCGTGGTGAGCGGGCCAACCATGCTGGCATTGCCGAGAGCATCCATCATCAGGTCCGCATCGGCAAGGCGCTTCAGATCGTCGAGAAATAGCGGTTGGGGAATGCCCTTCACAAGATCCGCGCCGGCAACGCGAATGCCACGGAACAAGCGGTTTTTCGAAAAGCGCGCCAGTTGCGTGCGGAAATCGTCAGTGCCCGGATTGAGGTGACCGACGTAGCCGACAAACAGCGGGTTGTCTTTCACGAGGTCGAGAATCCACTGGTTGTCTTCGAGCCAGGAACTCGCCTCGATGATGACGGCTCCCGTGACGCCAGGCGGACGCACCAGGGCGGAATATTCGGCAGGGAGCACGGGTCGATAAAGCAGCGCATCCGTCTTCGGCGGCCAGGAAACACCTTCAGGCCGTCTGGTGTCCCAGAAGTGAACGTGGGTATCGATGATCACGGGCGTCTCAGCCTGGGCTGCCTGCAACCCCGCAAGGCCAATGCCTGCGGCGAGAATTTCACGACGGCTCGGGTTCCTTGACATATCAGTAAATGAGGAACGACCACAGTGTGTCACCCGTCGCGACGAGCAGATACTGGTGATCGTCGAGCATATACGTCTGTGGCGCGTTCGTCACGTTGCCGATCTTCGCGTGCCACAAAGTGTTACCGGTGAAGACATCGTGCGCCACGATGTTGCCGCCGCCATCGCCCGCGAATAACACCTTGCCTGCCGTGGTCAGCAGGCCGCCACCGCCGCCGTTGCCCTGCGGATACTCGTGCCGCCATGCGATCTTGCCCGTCTTGTAGTCGATCGCCGTCAGAAAACTGCCGCCCGAACCGATAGACACTTCCTCTTTTCCGCCCAGCCCCATGGAGCCGCGCGGATCGAGGTCTGTGAGATAGAAGATTGAGTAGCCGTTGCCTTCAGCCGTATAGAACAGACCGGCTTCCGGCGAAAATGCCGGCGGTTCCCAATTGATGGTGCCGCCAGCCGTCGGGGAAACGATGGAACCGCCGATCGTCGGATCTTTCTCGGGATTGCGCGCCGGCCCGCCAAACTTGTTGAGACCCGTGGACCAGTTCGTATCCTTGCCGTACTTGCTGGTGATGAGATGTTCGCCGGTGACACGGTCCACAACGAAGAAATATCCATTGCGCGATGCGGTCAGCGCGAGCTTGCGGGGCTTGCCGTCGAACATGCCATCGACCAGGACAGGCGTCTGCGCGGAATCCCAGTCGTGCATATCGTGCGGCGAAGTCTGAAAGTACCAGGCCATCTTGCCTGTATCGACGTCGACGGCGATGAGCGAACAGGTGAACAGGTTGTCGCCCTCGCCTCGACCTACGGTATAGGCGGGCGTTGGATTGCCGGTGCCAAAGATGTAGAGATGTGTTTCAGGATCGTAAGCGCCGGGAATCCACGTCTGCGCGCCGCCGTGCTGTGCACGATCGAGGCTTGACCATGTATCGAGACCGGGGTCGCCCGGTTTCATCGGAACCGTGTAATGCTTCCACTGCATCTCGCCGGTTTCAGGATCGAACGAGGTGAGGAAGCCAGGCGCGTCGATGTCATTGCCCGTGCCAGCCAGTACGTGATTCCCGACCACGATGGGCGCGGGCGTCGAAAAATATTGCTGCGCAAGGTCCGCGATTTCCTTGTGCCATCGCTCTTTTCCTGTTTTCGAGTCGAGCGAGACCAGATAGTTATCCGGCGTCTCCAGATACAGGTAGCTGTGCCACATGCCGAGCCCGCGGCTGGCGATGTGCGTGCTGCCACGGGTCTTCCAGAAATAGTGCCAGAGTTCGCGGCCATCGCGGGCGTCGATAGCCCACGCGTTATCGGGAGTCGAAATGTAAATCGTGCCATCCACTTCGAGCGCGCTGGCTTTAATAGTGGCCGTGCCGGCTGGAAAATCGCCTGTGCCTTCGCCGCCGATGATGATATTGCCGCCGCGTCCACCAGCACCGCGACCGCCCCCGTTACCTGCACCGGCAGTGACTTTGCTGAACCATGCCAGGGTCAGGTTCTTAACGGTTGTCTGATCGATTTGCGTGAGTGCGCTGTAGCGGCGACCCGTGTAATCGCCGTTGTAGGTCGGCCACGAGTCCTTGAGCGGCTTGAGAAGGTCGGAGGGTTCCACGCCGCCGCCTTGAGCCGTCAGCGTTACGGGCAGCATCGCAGGCAGCAGCAGCGCGGGCACGAGCAGCAAATTTCGGAATGTCATTTCAGTGTCACCAGGTATGCGGTTACGTCGTGCATGTCTTTGTCGGAATAGACGGCGAGCAGATCGCGGTGGGTTTGCATCGGGTCATGCACTTCCACTTTGGGGCGATCGCCATCGCGCCGGATTGTGAGCAGAGTGCCATCGGCATTGGCGAGCGTGACAAGGAAATCGTCGATGCGAACCAGGCGTCCGTCGATTTTCTCGCCGGAAGGCTGAGTCACCGTCACGGTCACTGTTCGCCTGTCGGTATTGGCTCCGGCGCGTCCACCGCCACCGCCCGCTACCCAGCGATTTTGCAACGCCTTCGCGTCGGGATAGCGTGTCGCGATTCCCTGCAAGTCCCCTGTTGCGGAATGGCAGCTGGTGCATTTCGCAACGAAATATTCTTTTCCCGCCGCCGCATCGCCAATCAGGACATTTGGCGGCGGCGCACCGGAATCGGGTGGCGAGCCCTGCGTTCGGGAAGTCCCGACGATGCTGTGGATATATGTCGCCGTCGCCTTCACGTCGTCGGCGCTCAGACTGATGGCAGGCATTCCGGTGCTTTGCCGCGCGCCCTGAACGATGGGAAGCACCAGTTCGCCATCCTTGTCGCTGAGGACAACCTGCGAGCGCAGCAGATTAGGTCCGCCCAGATCGCCGCCACGCAGATCGGCCCCGTGGCAGGCTTGACAGTTGATGGCGTACAAAGTCTTGCCACGCGCGATGAGAGCGGGATCGCCGGGCGGGCGTTGTTGCGCAGGAAACGTTGCGAGGGCACGCGCATCGGTCGCCTGCGCGGCTGCGGTTTGTCCGGCCAGATGGAACAAAAGAACCGCTGCTCCTGCCACTGCGACTGCTGCGATACGGCTACCGACCTGCATTATTTCCCGACCTCATGAGTTGATGAAGATAAACCTGGGTCATATTATATCGGCGCGCCCTCTTTTGGAAACGTCGGTATACGCTGGACTTCACCGTGCCGGCTCCACAACACACACCTCGCCATGAGCCCTCGTTCGTGTGACCGGAGCAATGATAAAGTTTCAGGTTGTGGGTTTGTGCTCATCGGGAGGTTGCTTTTATGAAACTTACGTCGCTTATTTCGTTGGGATTGCTGGCCGCGACGGCGCTGGCCACAACTGCATTCGCGCAGACAAAGCCGCTCAACACGCCGCCGGCCGGATACACGGCGCTCTTCAACGGCTCGGATCTTACCGGCTGGCACGGACGCAAAGGAGATTATAGTCCGCATATTCAGGCTTTGCTCCCCATTGAAGACCTCTACGCCATGCTGCAGAAATGGGATGCCGATCGCGACCTGCACTGGCACGTCGATAAGGAGAAAGGCGAGATCGTTTCCGATGGCCAGAGCGTCTTCCTCGCTACGGCAAAGAACTACGGCGATTTCGAAATGTATGTCGATTGGCTGATGGTCAATCACAACGGCGATTCCGGCATTTATCTGCGCGGTTATCCGCAGGTGCAGATCTGGGACGTCGACAATCCGCGCGAAGTGGCCAACGGCGCCCCCCGCGGCTCAGGCGCACTGTGGAACGACAATTCCGATAACCCTGGTAAGTGGCCGCTGGTCAAAGCCGATAATCCAGTAGGTACCTGGAATACATTCCACATCAAGATGATCGGCACGCGCGCCTGGGTTTGGTTTAACGACAAGCTGACGGTGGATGGCCAGGTGCTCGATAACTATTTCAACCGCGCGATTCCGATATTGCCGACGGGCGCGATTGAGCTGCAGACCCACGGTTCGGAGATTCGCTTCCGGAATATTTATCTGCGCGAGATTGGCGCGGCTGAGGCGAAGGCCGAGCTCGAAAAGATCGCGAAGTAGGTCAACGGACAAGCGGGCGGCCGGTTTGGTATTAGGCGGCCACGCGTGGTCCTGCCCAAACCACATGGACCATCTGCATAGGGGCGCGTCTGTGGCAAGGACGGTTACTCCCATTGCCGTTGGATGCAAACCGCGCGCTTTACAGGCCGGAGCCAAACCATCGGCTACTGGAAAATCACGTTGGTGGAAACGGGCGCGGTATTTGTTTCGGCGATGCCCGCATCCACCCCCGGAACTGTAATCACCTGCGGGTTCGTGCTCAGGGCAACCGCTAGTGTCCCGTTGGGAGTGTTCGCGACAGGGGCCGTTGGCATTGCTAACAGGATCGAGGCCGGAATGCTGAACGAACCAGTGTTGGCCGGAACCTGACATAAAAAGCTTACGTTGGTATTCGTCTGGATCACGTTGCCATTCACTGTCACCGGGGTACTCGGGGCCGAACCCTGAATATTGACATAGCTGTTAGCGTCCCCGCCCGCCCATACGACTTTGAAACCGGCGCTTCTCGTAATCGTCGTCACGTTCGAATTGGTCCACGTAAATGCCGGGGGTCCGTTGAACGACACAGAAAACTTGCCGACGTTGACGCCGCCCGTGCCGTTCGAGAGCGTATAGTTGCCGGAGCTCGTCGAACTAAGGCTGGCCATGTAAATGCCCGTCTGTACCAACGGCAGTGGCAGAACGGAGCCGCCCGGCGCGGTCACCGTCATTGTCAAACCGGCGTCCAGGCCGGTGGAGGCCGGCGGTCCGTCGCCGCCGCCGCCGTTGCTGCCGACCGTTGTGGTGCAACTGCCCGGACTATTCGTAGAGAATTTGGGAGTTACGGCAGCCCACTGGCTCGAATTGAACTGGAGGAAAAAGGCCAGCGCCTGGTTCTTATTGGGGTCCAGACTGATATAGGCCACTCCGGTGCTGCCTTTCGACGCGAGCGCCGAGAGTTCGGCTGCCTGGGGAATGGCATTGGCATCGCTGCACGCGCCCCCACCCTGCGCAATCGAAAGCGTGGGAGCATTACTGACGCGGACAGGCGTTGTATTCGTCTCCACGATCAATGAAACGTTGCACCCGCTCACCCCCGACGGAATCGTAAAATTGATTTGGTCCAGACCGGGACCTCCCGATCTGCCCCGATATGTCACCGTCGCAGGCAACCCGCCCACGAAGACCTGAATACTTGTGCCGAGATCGCCATTGGTCGCGATGTTGTTATCGCTGTTGGCAGCTCCCAGACCGGTCCCCCACATCGTATATGTGACGCCAGGCTGAGCCGAATTCGCCGCCGTGACGACTTTATAGTTTGCGTCGGTGATCACTGCGGTTCCGCCGCCGGATTGGTCCACCGTGGAGATTCCAAAATTGCTGTCGACGACTCTGGTAGTGAATACATTTCCAGCCACCCCGTTGTACGTCACTTGGATCGTCGCGCCCAGGCCGGGGGGCACGCCTGAGGGCATGACCGCGGCAACCTGCGTGTTCAGCGCGTAAATAAGCGGTGCGTTGTAAACCGTCGTGCTGCCCAGCCCTGTGATCTTCACCGACGTGCCCCCCAGAGAGACAGGCAACGGCAGCGAGGTTGGCTGCACAATCGTCGTCGGCCCCATGTTCGCGCCATACAACACAAATATCTGCCCCTGGGCCATGCCGTAATTCGGCAGACCGGGCAGGATGTTGCTGGCAGGATTCTGAATCGAGGTGATCGCTGGTGCCTGAGCGTAGAGGCTAACGGCAAACAAAAAAGCAGGGAGCAGAATCTTCATCTGTTCTTTATACTACAAAACAACTGTATTGTAACCCACGAATAAATGGATCATTAGGGGATGGCCAGCTAATTGGTTGAGCCAATCGCGATGCTTCGCAGTGTCGCCAGTGCCGAACTTCGTTCGCCCAGTTCGAAATACAGATCGCGAAACAGCGGATACATGCGGGCGTCGATGGCCGCCTCGGCGGGGTCGGGCTCGATCACTTTGTAGCCGGGAGACAACGCGGCCTGCGCTTCTTCGACAGTTTTGAAAGTATCTGCGGCGAGGAAGGCGAAGATGGCCGATCCAAGGCTGGTCACATCGTGCTCCGGCACCAGCACTGGTTTATTCAGGATGTTTGCGTAGACCCTGTTCAACGTCGCATTCTTCTGCGGGATCCCGCCGGCGTTGATAATGCGATCCACCGGCACGCCGTACTCCTCCATGCGCTCGATGATGATGCGGGTATGAAAACCGCTGCTCTCAACTGCCGCGAAGAGTTCATCCTGCGCTGTACTGGTGAGCTTCCAGCCGAGCGTCACGCCGCCCAATTCCGGATTTACAAGTACGGTGCGGTCGCCGTTATCCCAATTCAGCCGGAGCAGGCCGGTGGACCCCGCGCGATACGCGTCGAGTCCTTTTGAAAGCGCCGTCACGGTCGTGCCCGCGCGGGTCGCGATCGCTTCGAAGATATCGCCCGTTGCGGAAAGCCCCGCTTCGATTCCGGTCAGCCCCGGATGAATGCTGCCGGGAACCACGCCGCAGACGCCGGGGATCAGGTCGGTCCGCGGACTCATCGCCATAATGCAGGTGGATGTTCCGACTACGTTCACCATATCGCCGAGCCGAGCGCCCGCGCCGATGGCGTCCCAATGAGCGTCGATGGCGCCAACGGGAATCGGAATGCCCGGGCTCAGACCGAGGCGCGAGGCCCACTCATGCGTCAGCCGCCCGGCGATTTCGAGCGAAGTTGCAAAACGCCCGGCGAGCTTGCCGCGGATTCCTTTAAGAATCGGATCGATGGACGTGAAAAATTCTTCGGGCGGAAACCCATCCCAAAGGGGGTTCCACATCCATTTGTGCCCCATGGCGCAGATGCTGCGGGGAAGTTCGGCGAGATTGCGCACGCCGGTGAGAGTCGCAGCGGCCATATCGCAGTGTTCGAGCGCAGTCGCGAACCGGTCGCGCTTATCGGGATTATTCCGAAGCCAGTGCAATAGCTTCGAAAAGCCCCACTCGCTCGAATAGGTTCCGCCGCACCAATCAATGGCCGTGAGTTTGGCGGTTCGCGCCGCGCTCGTGATTTCGGCGGCTTCCTTCCATGCGCGATGATCGCACCAGAGGTAGTAATCGTCGAGCGGCTGGAGATTTTCATCCACCGGGACAACGCTCGACCCGGTTGTATCGATCGCCAGGGCTTCGACTGCCGAGCCGGGAACCTTCGCCGCGCGCAGCGCTGCCTGAACAGCGGCTTCAAGAGCCGCCATGTGGTCACGGTGGCTTTGCGTGGCGTGGTTAGGATCGGCCTTCGTTCTGTGCAGCGGGTAATCCGCTGTGCCGGAGCCTAAGCGCCCACGGCCGGAATCGAAAATGGAAACGCGGACCGTGAGCGTTCCGAAGTCGACGCCTGCGACAATGCTCATGCTGTATTGCCCCTGCGGCAGGATAACACCTTCACTCGTCGGCAAAACTTGCTCCCCACACGGAGGTGAGCATCCGCCTTGCATGACGACGCGATAAACTCGCAGTGCAGGCCTACTGATGAAACCAATCCGCCGTGTCGCCGTTCTTGGAGCCGGGACCATGGGTTCCCGCATCGCCGCCCACTTCGCCAATGCGCGCATACCTTCCCTGCTGCTGGATATTGTTATCCCCGGCGGAAAGACTCGCGATCAGGCCGCGCGCAACGGCGTCGAAGCCGCGTTGAAAGGTAAGCCCGGCGCGTTCTTCACAGCCGAGGCTGCGCGCTTCATCACAACCGGCAACTTTGACGACGACCTCCCGCAGATCCGTGATTGCGACTGGATTATCGAAGCTGTCAGCGAAGATCTCGCCATCAAGCGCGCCCTCTACGATCGCGTCTCCGAACACCGCGCACCGGGTTCCATCGTCTCCACCAACACCAGCGGCATTCCCCTGCAACAAATCGTGGAAGGCTATTCGCCGGAGTTCCGCGAGCACTTTCTCGGTATCCATTTTTTCAATCCGCCGCGCTATCTTCACCTGGTCGAACTGATCCCGGGTCCGGCAACGCAGCCGGAAATTATCCGGTTCCTCTCGGAGTTTTGCGACCTTCACCTCGGCAAAGGCGTCGTGCCGTGCAGGGACACCCCGAACTTCATCGCGAACCGCATTGGCGCGTTCTTCGGAGCTACCATCCAGCGGCTCACCACGGAGCAGGACCTCACTATCGAGGAAGTGGATGCTCTCACCGGCCCTCTGATCGGCTTGCCCAAAAGTGCCAGCTTCCGGCTGCTCGATATCGTCGGGCTGGATGTCTGGGCTCACGTTACGAAAAACCTCTACGAGGGAGTGCCGCACGATCCCTTTCGCGAACGCTTCACAATGCCGCCTTTTCTAACGGAAATGGTGAACAGGGGCTGGATCGGCGACAAGCGCGGGCAGGGCTGCTACCAGCGCGTGGGCAAAGATCGCGCAATCCACGCCATCGACTGGAAGACGCTCGAATACCACCCGGCCGACAAGCCGCATTTCGCATCGCTCGAAAATCTGCGCAAGCTGGAGCCTCTGGGCGAGCGCCTCAAAGCTCTGGTCGCTCTCGACGATAAAGTCGGGCGCTTCCTGTGGCCGGTGCTGAGCGACCACATCCTCTATGCCGCGCACATGACAGGAGCAGCCGATGGAGCCATTTCAGATCGAATTGTCGAAATCGATCGCGCCATGCGCTGGGGCTACGGACACGCCCTCGGCCCGTTCGAATTGTGGGATGCCCTCGGGTTTGAGGCGACCGCGCGGCGCATCGAAGCCGACGGCCGTGCTCTCCCCGACAACATTCACCGCATGCTGTGGGCGCAGGCAAAGAGTTTCTATCGCGCGGCAGATCGCGACGGCCAGCCGCGAACCGAATACTTCGATCTGGCGGCGGCGACTTACGCCGAAGTAGGGCCGCGGCCAGGCATTACCGTACTTGCGGACGTAAAACGCGCACGCAGCGTGGTGGATTCCAACCCCGGCGCATCGCTGATCGATCTGGGCGATGGCGTGGTCTGCTGCGAGTTCCACAGCAAGATGAATTCAGTGGGCGGCGACGTTTCGCGCATGATCCGCGCGGGTCTGAAACAACTGGAGACGAACTTCGACGCCATGGTGATCGCCAACCAGGGCGTCACGTTTTGCGCCGGCGCGGACCTGATGCTGATCCTGCTCACCGCGCAGGATGAGGAATGGGACGAACTGAATGCCGTCGTCAACGATTTCCAGCAGCTCAACATGTCTTTAAAGTACGCGCCGAAACCAGTTGTAGCCGCGCCGTTCAGTATGGCGCTTGGCGGCGGATGCGAAATCCCCCTGCACTGCGCGCGCATCCAGGCATCGGCGGAGCTTTACATGGGGCTCGTGGAAGTGGGTGTCGGCGTAATCCCCGCGGGCGGCGGCTGCAAGGAAATGGTTCTTCGGTCCCGCGATGTGAAAAAAATCTTCGAGCAGATCGGCTTTGCAAAAGTCTCCGGCAGCGCCGCCGAAGCCAGAGAGTTCCGTTACCTCCGCGATGGCGATCGCATTTCCATGAATCCCGAACGCCTTGTGGACGACGCGAAGCAACTGGCGCTGTCTCTGGTTCCAGGCTACGCGCCCGGCACGCCGCGAACCGATATCACGGTCTCAGGCGAGGCCGGCTACGCGCTGATGCAGATGGGCATCTGGATGGCCCGCCAGGGTGGCTACATTTCCGATTACGATGCGTTCGTCGGCGAGAAACTGGCGTACATTTTGAGCGGCGGCAAGCTGAGCGGCGTGCCGCAGGTGTCCGAACAGTACCTGCTGGATCTCGAACGCGAAATGTTCCTGAGCCTTTGTGGCCGCAAGGAAACGCAGCAGCGAATTCAGCACCTGCTCAAGACCGGAAAGCCGTTGCGGAATTGAGGGCCTGACGTGAAACAACGCTTTCGCGGCACACGCCGCGCCGCCATCTCTGCCATCGGCGCAGCCGCTCTGGCCGCGCGCCGGGCTCTTTCGCAGCAAAGCCCCCCGCAGCAGGCGCCGCCCACGCCTGCCGCCCTACAAAGAGTCACGCCCGATGTTGCCGATGCCCACCTGAAAGCCGGTGCGCGTCCGCTGCTCTGCGTCTATTCCGGCTGTCTCTCGAAGATCCCCTATGCGGAACTGCCCGATATCGTCCGGACAATGGGCTATGACGGCATCGACCTTACCGTGATGAAGGGCGGCCACGTAGACCCCAGTCTCTACATGGTCGATCTCGACCGCGCGTTCCAGACATTTCAGGATGCCGGCCTTGAGTTGCCGATGGTGACAACCAGTTTCACGTCGCCGTCGGAGCCCTATGCTTACGCCATCCTGTACGTCTCCGCCGAGTTAGGCGCGCGCTTTGTCCGGCTTGGCACATGGCCGCCTCCCGTGGCTTTGACTTCAGGCGGGCAAAACGCAGCCATTCGCGCTGTGATGGCGAAGAACGATCTCACGCAGTTCAGCGTGACGGGCCTTCGCTGCAAGATCACGCCTCTGCTGGCGAACCACGCTGGCAGCTATCCCGGCCGCGATATTCCGGAGGTGGAATCCATGTTGACCGGGGTCAGTCCCAAAGCGTTCGGATATTGCTTCGATCCCGTGCAGGCCGTAATCGAAGGGCGGTCTGCCGACGCGTGGGAATCCGCGCTTCAGGCCGCACTGCCGCGCCTCGCAGCCGTTGCGCTTTCCGACGTCGCGCTATTGAAGGATGCCGAACCCGCTGTCAAACCATGTCCCCTGGGCGAGGGCGTAATCGACTGGAAGAAATTCTTCTCCGCGCTGGCCGCCGCGCGCTTCCATGGACCGATTTCGCTGCACATGGATTATGAAACGCACAGCGAAGTCAACTCGATGCGCAAAGATCTCGCCTTCGCGCGCGCCCGCGTGGAAGAAGCCTGGCCGATTTCCTGATCGCTCAGTTCACCGGGCTTGCCGCCGGCTCATCGTCCAGTTTGATTTCGCAGTTGCAGCAATCGCTGCATCGGCCACACCGATCGCAGAGATGGTTTTCACAGGCATCTTTGGTGCAATGCGCACAAATACGCGTCGATTCCGCTTCGCAGATGCTGCAGGTGAAAGTCGTCGGTGTCATTTTGAAGTCCCATTCGTCTTTTTCGGCGCCGCGGTGCGGGCTGGCGGCTGACCCGCCAGCATGGAACGGCAGCGCTGTGCCTCGTTATTCTCCACATCGAGTTGCCGCTCTTTGTCCGAAGCCAGATCCAAAGCATACTGCTGAAGCTTGCCGACGCCGTCCTGATCGCCGGCCGCCACGGATTCAATCAGATCCGCCAGCGCCGGATTCTGATAACGACGGACGCTGCCGAGCAGCCCATTGAGATCGCCGTCGAAGCGGTAGACGCGGAAGAGCGCCTTCATGATGTCCGACATCGCTTCGGGATGCTGCGCGATCCCGCTCATATCGGCCACGATTGCATCGTTCTGTTCCGCGAGCGAGCGCCACTGCGACACGTAAGCTTCCGGCGCGCCATTCGCCACCCAATCCGCGGCATGCACCTGTTCGAACATTGGCTTGAGATGCTCGGAGCGCTGGGAAATCTCGCCGGCGATCGCGGTTACCTGCGTGGGATCGGGAGAAACAGGCTGCTGAGCTCCCACGCCGAGCCAGCAGGCCATCGCCAAAATCGTCAGGGCAGCGAACAGGACCGGGCGCAGACTCATACGTTTTCAGGCTAGCACCAAAGTGGCCAACTTCAATATTGAGCCAGTTACGGAGCAGGAGGAGCCGGCGGCGCCGGTGGAGCAGCAGTTGGTGGAGGCGGCGGAGGTGGTGGAGGACTGTTATTCCTGTCTCCACTATTCGTCGGACTCGTCGACGTCCCAGGCACTCCCGTCGCGGAAGGCGCGCTCGTTCGGGCGTTAATCTCCTTCTGCGTCAACGCATCCATCGCCGTTTGAACGATCCGCTTCAGGATGCCGCCAGTATCCACCTTATTCCGCGCCAGCGACGAATTCTTGTACACCACGATGGATTCGTTCGCGTTCAGAATTCTCTTATTATCCAGATTCAACGCGTTAGCGACTTCAACCGAGCCTTCTTCGTCGTCGACCGTCGTCGAGTCCTTGTCAGGGTTGTACTCCACGTCGAACGTTGTACCGCGCACCGAAATTACAGCGGTCGGGGTACGAACCTTGTTGTTATTCGGCAAACCACCCGGATGTTCGATCTGAACCTTGATCTTGCCGAGCATGACTTCCAGCAGTTCTTCCCAGTTGAAGCTGTTGGCGCGGAAGACGACTTTGGAATTCGGAAAAATCTCGAACTTACTGCCGTCGGCGAGCTTGAACATCCCGGAGCCGTCCGGGCCGGTACTGACGACTTCGCCCGGATAGACGTATTCGCCGATATCCAGTCTCCACGGCGAGTCGTGCTGCACCACAATCCGGCCAGTGTAAGTCACAAGCTGGGCAGCGCCGCTCACGTCCTTCATGGGCTCGCGGGAAGATTGCGCGCAGAGACACGCCGCCATCCCCGTCGCGAGGACGGAGACGGTCAGGACACACCTCACCGCAGGTGACAGAGGCGTCATCAGCTTCCTTCCACAGAATACCACCGAACGTGCAGGGAAATTGGCGTTCCGAATGGATCTTAACTTGCAAGGTCCAGCGAATCAGATGCTTCCACGCAAGGAACCCTCGAAATAGAGTAGAATCGAGACACGGCGTTGTGTCGCTCCGATACAGGTGTGCGCGGGTCGGCTCACTCCATTTCATCGGCGGCATCGGGCGATTACAGGAATTCGACCGCAGTGTCGAAAGGATAGTGTCCAGCAGTACGACCGGCAAGAGACGTGATGGCGAGACTGAAATCAGCGGCGCTGTGGATACTGGCGGGAGCCCTGGCAACAGGCGTTCAGGCCCAGACCACGCCTGTCTGGAGCCCCGTTGCCGGTTACACCGTTAACCTCGGGTTAGCCGGACCCGCCTCGGGGCCCGTGCTGGCGGTCCGGTATCTGGCAGGCGGCAGCCGCCTCCAGGTCGAGACCGCGTCCGGCAGGGTTTTTGAAACAATCGACTTCCAGCACTGGAACCTGAACGCCGTGGATCCCGCTCCGCCGCGTCCCTCAGCCCCCGAAGCGGGCGCGCGGCCTGAATCGGGTATCCAGATCGCCACTTCCGGCGCGCGCCGCTATTCGGTGACGCGGGACAATATCTACGGCTCCGATGACGGCCGGCTTTGGGTGAATCTCACGGGTTTTAATGGCCTATCGATCATCGGAGATGGCTTCTCAACCCTGGCTGTCTCCCCTGCCAATCCGTTGGATATTACGGCCGCAAACCAGTTCGGCGTCTGGCGTTCTCTCGATGGCGGACTTTCCTGGCAGAGCCTGAACGAAAATCTGCCGAATCTGGACGCCCGGAGTCTGGCGGGCCAGCGAACATTGGTTCTGGCCAAAGCGACTCCGGCGAACGAAACGCTGGCAGCCGTCACCGCCGGGAAGTGGACTCCGATTGATGGCGCCACTCTGGATTCTGTCCTGCGGGCGGATCTGCTGGCAAAGTATGGAATCGCCGCTACCGCAGCCGTGCAAAGCGGCTCCACTATTTACGCAGGGGCCGCCGACGGTCGCACCTTCGTCATCCCGGATGAAGGCGCTTCGCCCAGAACTTCTACTGCGGGGTCTGGCGCGATCGACCGCATCTGGGTCGATCCCGCCAATCCCCAGGCTGCGCTTGCGGCCGACAACGCAAAGCTCTATCGCACGACGAGCGGCGGGGCGTTTTGGGATGACGTTACGGGTACGCTCAACGCCGGGGTGATTCACGGTGTCTCCGCCGACAGCTCGGCAGGCGTAGTCTACGTGGCTACGGACGGCGGCGTATTTTCCGGCAAGCTCTCTTTGAACGCGGCCGACCGCGTGCCTGCGGCGTGGACGTCCGTCCTCGGCAATCTTCCGTTTGCCGCCGCATGGGATGCGCGGCTCAACTCCGATGGCACGCTGACCGTGCTGCTCGATGGTTACGGCGTCTTCGAGACTCCGGCCCCGCATCTCGCGCAGGCGCCCCGCATCGTGAATGGTGCGGACATGAGTGATCGCGCCGCCGCGCCTGGCTCGTTGATCAGCGTGCTCGGCGCCAACGTGAAGCAGGCCTCCAGCGGCCAGAACGTGTATCCGGTGCTTTTGGCATCGGATCAGAGTTCCCAGTTGCAGGTTCCTTTTGAAGTTGCGCCTGGCCTGCTCCAACTGGCGGTGCAGCGCGATGGCGGTGGCGTCTGGATGGCGCCGCTGAACGTGAAGGAGGCTGCGCCGGCGATTTTTGTCGATGCCGAGGGCACGCCGATGATACAGGACGCAGCCACCGGTCTGGTGGTCGATTCACGTACACCGCTGCGGGGGGGCACCGTGATCCAGGTGCTTGCGACCGGGTTGGGACGCGTAACACCCGAGTGGCCCACAGGCGTGCCTGCTCCAGTGGATTCGCCGCCCGCCGTCGTCGCCCCGGTGACGGCTTTCCTCGATGGCACTCCCATCCGGGTGATCGGCGCCACGCTCGCACCGACCTTTGTTGGGAATTATCTCGTCGAACTGGAAATTCCGGCGATTGTGAATCGTGGCGCCAATGAACTTCGCATCGTCGTGAACGGCGAAGAAAGCAATCGCGTCAAGCTCTATCTGGAACCCGGCTTCTCGGGCCAGTAAACGAAAAGAGAGCCGGGTGGAAACCTCAGACTCTCTTCTTTTTCGGTCGGCCTACAGACGGGTAACGTTTTCCGCCTGAAGGCCTTTCGGGCCTTGCTTGACCTCAAATTCCACCGCAGCGCCTTCGTCCAGACTCCGGTAACCGCTGGACTCAATTGCCGAAAAATGGACGAATACATCGTCCCCGCTTTCACGCTGGATGAAGCCGAAGCCCTTGGCAGCGTTGAACCATTTCACTGTGCCTTTTTCTTTCACAAACCCTCTCCTCGAAAAGGTCCTGAATCCGCCATGAAAAACGGGTAGACCAGGCGCCTCTGTATCTTTAACGTCACGAAGTATCTCACAAGCCGGGGTGTATGTTCAACCGGCAAAACAACTATCGTGACGGCCCTGCGGCAATGTCGGGACCCCAGCCGGCGCCGGCATCCTCCCATTTGTTGTCCGTCAACTGCCGTATATCGCTGCCATCGGCGCGCATGGTAAAAATCTCGCCGTAAGGTTGCGGAACGCCTTCGTAGAGAGGCCTCTCATCCTTGAAGCCCTTGCGGGAGCTGCTGAAAACGATCCACTCGCCATCCCTCGACCACGCGGAGTGTGCATCCATACCCGGCCCGGTGGTAAGCGGCTTCAGGCCCGTACCATCGGGGTGGATCAGGTACAGCTTAAAAAGACCGTCGCGGTCGCTGGTAAACATAATGTCTCCCTTCGGCGACCATTCCGGGAAATTGTCGTAGTGGGAGCCATCGGTGAGTGTCATGATTTTTCCGTCCGCAAGCGTGAGAATCACAAGCTCCTTGCCGCGCCGGTAAACCAGCTTCTTGCCATCGGGCGACCAGCTGGGGAAGCCGTTATTGACACCCTCCTCGGCAACTGTGCGATAGCCGGAACCGTCGGGCCTGATCAGCGCAATTTGCGACGGAGGGAGACCCGGCGTTCGAAAATACTTGCCCACGCAGAACGCGATCATATCCCCCGCCGGCGACCAGACCGAATCGTAGGCAGTGAAGCCCTGCTTGCGGAACAGCGTGCTCTCACCGCTGCCATCGGCATTCATGATCTGGATGCTGGTGTCGCCGGCGCTCAGGCCATCCGACCCGTACTTGCTGTACATAAGCTTCGTGCCATCCGGCGAAAAAGACGGAAAAGGCTCACTCAGGACAAGTTCAAACTCCGGATCGCGGCTAACCACAGGGATCAGGTGTTCAGTCTCGCTACGATGCAGAATTCGCTCGTAGACAATCTGCTTGCCATCGGCCGACCACTTCGCGTTGCGAACGTCACCCTTCGCGATAGTGGCAACCAGGCGGTCCGGATTCCTGACTTTCAATCCGGCGCTGTCGCCCGTGCTGCGCACAATGTAGCCAATCCTGCCTGCGTCCAGCCACTGCGGAGACAGTTTCGTTTCATTGGACGCCGTCCACTGCTTCCGCGCCCCGGTGGCCATATCGACCGACGCGATCTCCGTACGCGACCCCGCGCTTTCGGCCATGAAGGCGCCCACTTCATCGGTCTCGTAGAACAACACCTGGCTGCCGTCCGGCGACCAGGCCGGACTCCCCGCAAATCCTCCGCTCTTCGTCAGCCGGCGAAGGCCGGAGCCATCGGGATGGATCACATAGATACCCGTCGATTGGAGTAGTTCCCACTGGCCAGGGAATGCGCCAGGCTCGGCGTCGCGGTCGGAACTGAAGGCGAGCCATTTTCCGTCGGGCGACCACGCGGGGCGAAAGTTCCCCGCGTTGACTTTGGTCAGATTCACATACTTTTTGGACGCGAGATCGAGCAGCCAGATATTGGCGAATCCCGACTCCCGTGTGGAGACGAAGGCAAGAGTGGCGCCGTTGGGGGAAAGCACCGCCTGATCGTCGAAGGCGGGATCGTTGGTGAGTTGCTCCAGGCCGGAGCCATCGGGGTGGGCCCGGTAAATATCCGATTGGCCCGCCTGCTCGGAGGTGAAAACCACCCAGCGGCCGTCCGCCGAAAGAGATGGCGAATACTCGCTTTCTCTGTGGGGTATCGCCATGCGCTCGTTGGCGCCGTTGGCATCGGCGATGTAGACGGCGATCTCGGGTACCTTGAACCGGTTGGATAGGACTCTGTGTTTGGCCGTGGGCGCGGCGGACGCAGAAAGTGCGATCAGGAGCACTAACGACGCGGGTAGCTTCATAGCACAGTATGGTATCGCAGAAATCGACCGGCGGCCACGGGTTTGCCCGGGCTGGGTGCGCGACGTGAAAGTGGAAGGAGTTTCCTGCCGTCTGGGTGGACACGCGGCGGTAGCCGCGTTGCGCCTCGATTCCGCCTGAATCCCGGGTCTGATCCCGGAAAAATCGACTCAATTATCCGTCGGCGTCTGGTCGATGTGATCGACCACCAGAACATCGATGGGCACATCCTTGACCTTCTGGAGCTTCAGCCCCAGTTGCTGCTGCACTGCGGCAACGATGTTCGGCCCTTCGGGTGTAGTCGCCTGCGCAGCGGCATCCGGCGACGGCGGCGCGTTCGGATTAAGCGGCGGTATCTGATACTCCAGCCGGATGTCCCAGCTTCCCGCGAGCCCCGTTTTGTCCGTGATGCGAGGCTGCGGCTCGTTGGACGGGCCGCCTCTGTTCGGACTCATCTGGGCTCCGATGAATCGTACAAACCGGTCCATAGTATTGCGGTAACTTAGTTTTACGAGCCCGCTCTGGGTTCTCAACTGAGCCGCATAGGTGGGTCGGTTCGGACGCATCACCTTGAACCCATTCGCATCCGTGCCGGCAGTCGGCCCGGTACCTGCGTCGCTCTGCCCCGGCATATATTGCTGAAACTTCGGGCCGCCCGGTAACACCGTCAACTCGTAGCCAGGGCGCGGCTGCGTCTCACGGTGAAAGATCAGATGAAAGCGTTCGGCGAGAAGGTTGCGCAGCATTCCGCAATACTGCTCTTTCGTCGTCGTCGCCGGCATGGTGGCGCTGATGGTGAACAAATGATCCGTCTCACTGGCCATCCACGCCGGGCTCTGAAGCTGATCGGACCAGAGATCGTAGGATATAAAGATCAAATACGCAGGTAGCATGCGCGGCATTGTGACGCGGCCCGGATCATTCGACCCCGGTCCACCGTCGATCTCGGCGTCGCCGCTCCCGCGAGTCCGCACCGGTTTCACCGAGACCACATCGAACTCCATCTTCGCGGCGTCTGGCGAAACAACCGCGCACGTCGCCTTGCCTCCGGCCGCAGCCGGTGGTGGAGGCGGCGGAGCAGGCTGGGCCGCAATCGTTCCGCTCACCATCAAGAGTAGAGCAATGGTCTTCATTCGGAAATCCTCCAGGTCAGCATAGCTCTTTTTGCACTCGGCTGTCATCGCGGGCGAAAAACGAAAAGCCCGCGATCCGATTCGCGGGCCCAGGCTTATTGGTTGCGTGCAGCCGAAAAGGAGAAATCGTCGCCGCTCTCAATACTTCACTCACGATTGTTACAAGCCTGACAATTCGGGGCAAGATGGATAAAGACATACAACTTGGGCCATGTAGTCCCAGTACCCACATCGGATGCTAGACTGCGGCTTGCTCAGCGAACGCGCCATCACCGAACGTCTCCGTGGACTCGTAAAAATCCCGCCATCATCCGCCATCGTCGCTGGAATTGGAGACGATTGCGCCATCTATCGGCCGCGAGGCAGCGCCGATGACCTGCTTTTCACCACCGATCTGTTCGTCGAAGGCATCCATTTCCTGCGCGACACCCACAGAGCCGCCGACGTGGCCCGCAACGCCCTCGCCCGCAGTCTCAGCGACATCGCCGCCATGGGTGGCTCGCCCACGTTCTGCCTGACCTCGGTTTGCCTGCCCGAATGGGCGTCCGACCGCTGGATTGAAGATTTCTTCGCCTCCCTGGCTGCCACGGCAGCCAAAAATCAGGCAATCCTCGCGGGAGGCGATCTGGCCCGGGGCGAAACCTTCGCCTGCGATGTCACCGTCTGCGGCACGGTTCCGCGGGGTACGGCCTTGCTGCGCAGCGGCGCGCGCGAGGGAAATGAGATCTACGTTTCAGGCACCCTGGGCGGCTCGGCGCTCGGCCTTGCCACGGCGAAAGGCAAAGCGCGCAAGCGGCATCTGAATCCCGAACCCCGCCTCGCCCTCGGTCGCTTCCTGCGTGAAAGACTGCGCGCTACCGCGGCAATCGATATCAGCGATGGCTTATCGCTCGATCTGCAGCGGGTCTGCATCGCCTCGGGCGTGTCGGCGGATATCGTCACGCCCCCGCGCTTTCCTGGCGCGACCGTGGACCAGGCTCTGCACGGCGGTGAAGAATACGAACTGCTCTTCTTCGTTCGCCCCGGCGCCAAAGTGCCGGCGCAGTTTGAAGGTCTGCCGCTGACTCGCATCGGAGTCGCTGCCACCGGCTCCGCGGGGGAGATTCGCCTCGAAGGCATCCCCCTCGCAGTTCGTGGCTTCGATCACTTTGTACCGGTAAAGGCGGCCCCTTAGGTTAACCTGAAGAAACAGATGAGAGTCACCGTCGTAGGTACAGGATATGTCGGTACAGTCACGGGGGCCTGCCTTGCATATTTGGGACATCGTGTCACGTGCGTCGATACCGACCAGAGCAAGATAGAGCGGCTTCGCCGTGGCGATCCCGTGATTTATGAGCCGGGACTCGAAGAGCTGCTGGCGCTCGCGATCGAACGCGGTGGTATCGATTTTGAAACCGACCTTTCCGGACCGGCTCGTGAAAGCGAGGTTATCTTCATCGCTGTCGGTACGCCGCCGCTGCCTTCCGGCGAATCGAACCTTGCGTATCTCGAAGCCGCCGCGCGCGGCATAGGCGCAGCCATGGATTCGTCGCGCTACCGCGTGGTGATCAATAAGTCGACGGTTCCCGTAGGCTCCGGTAATCTCGTCGGCGCGCTCATTCGCGAAGGCGTGTCCGACGCCGGCGGCAAAATCGAATTCAGCGTAGCCAGCAATCCGGAGTTTCTGCGTGAAGGCTCCGCCATTCACGACTCGCTCTATCCGGATCGCATCGTCATCGGCACTGAAGACCAGCGTTCTCTGGGCGTGCTTCGCGAACTGTACCGGCCGCTGGCGGACCAGCAATTTGAAGCCCCTCCGTTTGCCGCGCGTCCTGGCCACGTCAAAGCAGCCCCCCTCGTGACAACAACCCTCACCAGCGCGGAAATGATCAAGTACTCGGCGAACGCCTTTCTCGCTATGAAGATCGGTTTCGCCAATGAAATTGCCAACATCTGCGAACGCGTGGGCGCGGAGGTAACGGAGGTCATGACCGGCATTGGTCTCGATTCCCGCATCGGCATGGGTTTTCTGAACGCGGGTCTCGGCTGGGGCGGCAGTTGTTTCGGTAAAGATATCAGTTCGCTCCTGCACACCGCGAACGAATATGGCTACCACCCGCAGCTGCTCGATGCTTCAATCTCTGTGAACCGCCTGCAGCGCCAGGTCGTGATCCAGAAGCTTCAGGAGAAGCTTTTCATTCTCAAAGGACGGACGATCGCACTGCTCGGGCTCGCGTTCAAGCCGAATACCGACGATCTGCGCGACGCCCCCAGTCTTCAGATTGCGGAGAAATTGATTCGTCTGGGCGCGCGCGTCAGAGTCTACGATCCCATCGCGATGAAGGCCTGCCAGGAACAATACCCCGATCTGAAGGTGCAGTACTGCACCAGCGTGGCGCACGCCGCGGAACAGGCCGACGCGCTGTTGCTGGTGACCGAGTGGGCGGAGTTTGCCGCATTGAACCTGGCGGAACTGGCTGCGCGGATGAAAACTCCAATCCTGGTGGATGGCCGCAATCTGTTCAATCCCGAAGCCGCGTGGGCGGCCGGGTTTGACTACGCCGGAATCGGCCGCGCGAATCGCAAGCCTCAGGCGCACGCTTCGGCATAGCAGATGATTTTGCAAATACCCAGCCATCCCCGGACATTTGAGGAGCAGGTGTGGGGCAGGCGGTTCCGCCTGCCAGGTCGAGCGCAGCTCGACAATCTTGAAACGGACTACTTAGTCGGCCAATCATGGGAAACGTAATCGCCATTGACGGCCCCGCGGGCGCGGGCAAAAGCACGATCGCGCGCGTGGTTGCGGAGAAACTCGGCTACACCTATATCGATACCGGGGCCATGTACCGGGCAATCGCGTTATGGGCGTCCCGAACCCGGACAGCTCCGTCCGACGCCCAAAAACTGGAACAACTCGCGGTCTCCGCGAACATCGAATTACTGGCGCACCGCCGCGTTCTCTTAAACGGCGAAGACGTGACCGATGCCATCCGCGCGCCGGGTATTTCGGCGCTGGCATCGCAGGTAGCGTCGATCGGCTTGGTACGGGCCGCGATGGTCGCCAAACAACGTGAGCTCGCGCGGCACGAAAGCGTCGTGATGGAAGGTCGCGACATCGGCTCCGTGGTTTTTCCCGACGCCCGTGTGAAAATATTTCTGGATGCCGATCCGTCTGAGCGGGTGCGCCGTCGCGCCGGAGAGTTACCCGGCGAACGTCCCGAGGCGCTGGCGGCGCAGCTTGCCGAGCGCGACCACCGCGATCGGAATCGTACCGAATCGCCGCTATTGCAGGCGCCGGACGCGGTCTATCTCGATTCCACCGGCATGACGTTGCCGCAGGTGGAGGACGCGATTCTCGCGATCGTTCGCGGAAAGCTATCGAACGGCAAGCCTTGACGGTGTGGCGCGGGATGGCATTCTGCGTTCTTGCATGAAAGTAAGGGAGAACCATTTGGAAAATCTGCTTGTCATGAAATTCGGCGGTACCAGCGTCGGCTCAGCCGCCCGCATGAAGGCCGCCTGCGATCTGATCGCCAAACACGCCGCGAACCGGCCCGTCATTGCGGTCGTTTCCGCCATGTCGAAGGTCACAGACCTCCTGCTCGACACGACGCGCCTCGCCGAAGCGGACGATCAGCCAGGCATCGATCGCAATATGGCGCAGCTCACCGCCCGCCATCTCGAAGCCGCACAGGAACTCCTTCCCGCTGCTGAACTGGAACGCGTGAACGGCGAAATTACCGATCTGGTGGGCGAATTCCGCCGCATCGTGAACGGAATGCAGATGCTGGGTTACCGCCCCGCGCGCGCCGTCGATGAAGCCATCGCCGTCGGCGAACGCCTCTCCGCTTTACTCGTCAGCGAACATCTCCGTTCGCGCGGCCTGTCCGCCGAAGCCGTGAACGCGGCGCAGGCCATCGTGACGAATGCCGTTTTCAACAACGCTTCGCCTTTGATGGAACCGACGCGGGAGAAGGCCCAGGCGCGGCTCCAGCCCATCCTCCACGCGGGCGGAATCCCGATCGTGACCGGCTTCAACGGCGCAACTGCCGACGGCCGCCCCACTACGCTGGGCCGTGGCGGCTCGGATTTTTCGGCGAGCATTCTGGCCGCCGCGCTGGAGGCGACAGAACTCTGGATCTGGACCGACGTGGATGGCATCATGACCGCCGATCCGCGCCTGGTGCCGGACGCGAAAATCCTCGACGAAATCACCTACAGTGAGGCCGCCGAACTGGCGTGGGCCGGCGCCAAAGTACTGCATCCCCGAACCATCGCGCCGCTCGTGGAACGCGGCATTCCGGTCTGGAGCAAGAACAGTTTCGCTCCCGAAAAACCGGGCACGCGCATCGTTCCGAAACTGACGGCCGGCAATGCAGGCGCGAAAGCGGTCACTTCCATGGCGAACGTCGCCCTCGTGTCGCTCGAACCCGCCAGCGCGGCCGTAAGCGGCGTCCATCTGATGGGGCGCGCGCTCGATGCGCTCGACCGCGTGAACGTGGAGATTCTCGCCATGTCGAGTTCCAGCTACCGGCAGAGCTTCTGTTTCCTGGTTCGCAATGACGAGATCGAAAAGGCGGTCGATGCCATCAAAGTTGCGCTGTCGCTCGAATTCGCGCACGGCTATGTCAATGATGTGGCTGTGGATCGCAACGTCGGGCTGTTGGCAGTAGTGGGCGAAGGAATGCGCGGAACGCAGGGCCTGGCCGGGCGAATTTTTACCGCGATCTCACGGGAAAAAGTGAACGTAATCGCGATTGCGCAGGGCTCAAGCGAGTTGACCATCTCAATCGCCGTCCGCCGCGACGGCCTGGAAAAGGCTGTTCGCGCAGTCCACACCGAATGTCACCTGTGACGAACGCCTGTCACGGCACAACTTTGATATGCGTAACCCGTCTATCGATGCCTCGTCCGACAAAGTAGCCAGTCACGGCCCCGGCTGCGGTGATTCCCACAAAAGTCCCCGCGATGTTGCCGGCGGATTTATTCAAAATAGCCCTGGAATCTACGTACGCTCCGAGCGCAATCCCGCCCACAACGCCAATCACGGTCCCCAGCGTCCTGCCCCAACTGCCCCTCGTTCGCTGCAGATCGATGAGCACAATGGAGTTACGAGGAATCGAGCCGCTCCCTTTCGGGTAGCCCTTCACGGCGGAGGAAACATCCAGCAGCATGGCGTCCTCCCGAACCGCGACAGCCTCGCCCTTGACGGCCGTGCCGTCGGAGAGCGTTACCGTCACCTGATGCCCGGTCAGCATCGGTGCCAGCTCGCCCCATTTCATTTCCAGAGGCTTGGCCTGGCCAAAGCCGCCCACAGGCAGCGCAAGCAAAAGGATCAGGCATGCCGCCACTGTTTTTCTGGTCGCCATTCTCGGCCCTCCCGGTACGCCCAACGCGTTTAAAGCAGCTTACCACGCCTCCGCATCAAGCGCTGCTACAATAGGAGGTTTAGCTTTACCGCACTTATAGCAGGAGAAACTCCCTCAAAATGTTTGATATATTTCGCAGCCGTGATAAGGCAGTCCGCGGCTTTCTGATCTTCCTTCTCGGCCTGGTTGCCCTCTCGATGGTGACCTACCTGATCCCGCAAACGGGAGACGGTAGTACAACCGGCGACACCGCCGTGGTGGCGTCGATTGGCAAGGAAAAAGTCACTGCTCTCGAAATCACCCAGACCATCCGGAACATGACGCAGAACCGTCAGTTGCCGCCCGAATTGCTCTCGATCTACGCCCCGCAGGTGATCCAGCAGGCCATCAATGAGCGCGTAATGGCGTGGAAGGCCTCCGAGCTGGGAATGAAAGTGAGCTCGGACGACGCCGATAACGCGATCATCGATTCGATCCCGGCCCAGTACATCAAAGACGGCAAGGTCGATCCCGCCACGCTCGCGGCAGTGCTGCAGCAGCAGGGAACAACCCTGGCTGATCTCAAATCCAACACCGCCCGCGAACTTCTGATCGCCCGCCTGGAGTCGCTTGTAGCCGGCGGCGTCGTAGTTTCCAATCAGGAAGTGGAAAAGGAATATCGCCAGCGCAGCGACAAAGTCAAAATCGAATACGCCGTCCTCGCGGCAGCCGACTTCCAGAAGGAAGCCGAACCCACCGACGCCGAAATTCAGTCCTACTACAACGACAACAAGCAGAATTTTCAGGTGGCCGATAAACGCAGCCTCGCTGTGATTATTCTGGATCCGGCGAGAGTCGGCGCGGGCATTCAGGTATCGGACGCTCAGGTGCACACGGCGTACAACAATGAACAAACCGATTTTCAGGTTCCCGAACGCGTCCAGGCGCGTCATATTCTGCTGAAATCCGACGCCACCAACGATGCGACGGTTAAGGCAAAGGCGGCGGATCTCCTCAAACAGATTCAGGGCGGCGCCGATTTCGCCAAACTAGCCAAAGAGAAGTCCGAGGACACAAATTCCGCCGTCAATGGCGGTGAACTTGGCTGGATCACGAAGGGCATGACCGTACCGGAATTCGAGAAAGCCGCGTTCTCCCTGAAAGTGGGCGAGACCAGCGGTCTCGTCAAGACCACCTACGGCTATCACATCATTCAGGTGGAAGCTCACGAACAGGCTCATCTCAAGCCGTTCGACGAGGTGAAGGCGCAACTCACAACCGAGATTCAGAAGCAGGCTGCCGGCCAGCTGATGGAAAATCTCACCGAAAAGGCGGTGGCCGAACTTCGCAAGGATCCGACGCATCCGGAGAAAGTCGCGCAGGACGTTGGTGGCACGCTGCTTCCCATCGACAACATCCAGCCGAATGAGCCGATTCCCGGCGTCGGACCCTCGAAGGACCTGTTCGATGCCGTCAGCGCCCTGAAAAAAGACGAAGTCACTCTGGGGCCGGTTGTCCTCACCGATGGGCGGGCTCTTGTTGCCGTGGTGTCCGATATGGTGCCCGCCCATCAGGGCACGCTCGACGAAGTGAAGGCGGAAGTAAAAAACAAGGTCGCAGCGTCGAAGCTGCAGAAAGTTGTCGCAGCGAAGGCGGCGGAACTCGTGTCAAAAGCTCAGTCGATGGGCGGCGATCTGGAAAAAGCCGCCAAGTCGATGGGTATTACACTCAAGACTTCGAACGATGTGACCCGGCAGGATCCGATTGAGTCCGTCGGCACTGCGGGCAGCGCTCAGGGAATCTTCACCCAGCCGGTAGGCGCGATCGTCGGACCGGTGTCGGTAACGGGCGGCCAGATGGTCGCGAAAATTCTGACGAACACTCCGGCGGATCCGGCCGGCCTGATGGCGCAGCGCCAGAAGATTATGGATGACCTGCGCCAGCAGAAAGCGCGCGACCGCGCCACGCTGTTCCAGCAGGGTCTCCGCGACAGCCTCGCTGCCAGCGGCAAGCTGAAAGTGCATCAGGACGTTATCGACAGTATTCTGGCGGGTTACCGCCAGCGCAGCTAGCCCGGCGCGTTCCGAATGCAGCCGATCCTGGACTTCCTGAAGTCTCTTTACAATGCCGAGCGTTTGCTGGAGCTTGTCCGGATGTTGCTGGCCAGTTCGTATGGTCTGGCGGGACTCGCAGGCATTATCTTCGCCGAGACTGGCTTACTTGCCGGATTCTTCCTCCCCGGCGATTCTCTGCTCTTCAGCGTCGGCATTGCCAGCGGAGCCGCCGGCATCAATGTTTATCTGGTGAGCGCGATGCTGATGGCCGCTGCCATTCTTGGCGACAACCTGGGTTATTTTCTCGGTTACCATGCCGGGCCGAGGGTCTTCAGCCGTCCGAAATCCCGCTTCTTTCATCCCGACCAGATCCAGCGCACGAAGGCGTTCTACGAAAAGTACGGTGCGCGGGCCATCATGTATGCGCGGTTCATCCCAATTGTCCGAAGCTGCACGCCATTCATCGCCGGTGTCGCGAGAATGCCGTATTTCAGATTTCTAACCTTCAGCCTGGTGGGTGGAATCGTCTGGATTACGGCCATCACAACGCTCGGTTGTCAACTGGGCCATGTGGAACTGGTGCGGAGGAATTTCGAGAAAGTGGTGCTGGGGATTATTCTGCTGTCGCTTTCGCCGGTTGTGTGGGAAACCCTGAAATCGCGTCGGCGGCCTGATTCCGTCTAAAGAAGCTTTCCTTCGCGGCCGCGCCTGTCTGGATTCGACGGCGCGGCCCGCGAAGGAATTCTTTTACTTCACGTCCTTACTTCACGTCGGAAAACTGATAACCGGTCGCTTCACCCGCGATGAACACCTTGTCCAGGTGCAGGGTTCCGTTATCGTTCGAGAGGACAACCGAAGTCTTCTGCTCGGCGGCGGGCGCCGCGCTCTTCATTGCCATGGCGCTCGTGGTGTCGCCTTTATCGGACCGGAACACAAACAGGCTGCTGCCGTCGGCCATCGCGGACTCCGTGATCGTGTACTGTCCACTCGCGAGAGTCGCGTTGCCCACGCTGACAGACTGCGGCAGGGTGACGGTAACAACCGAACCCGTGGCGGCAAAGGCCGCGCCCGCAACCAGACCCGTGGCGATCGCCGCGGTCATAACTTTCGTTCCAATACTCTTGAGTGCGTTCATGTTCTTTTACCTTCCTTGATTTTGGTTGCGTGGGCTTTCATTCAGCCTCGCGTTGCCTTCTGCATGTACAAACGCTCGATCGCGCCCGCGAGTTACTGTTTTGGCCGGGAGTTCACAAGGGTTTACTTAGTAAATCTCCGTGAGTAACGGCTCGTAAAATTCCCACAAAAAAGCCCGCGCCCCGCTCTATTTTTGCGGGACGCGGGCGCCTGGAATCGTCGGCTCGATTGCTTAGTGAGTATTCACGAACCGATAGCCCGCCGAATCGCCCTGGATAAACATCTTGTTCAGCTGCATCGTTCCGTCTTCCTCGGGAGACAGAACCACTTCTGTCTTCTCGCTCGCGCCGTACCGGTTCACATCCGTGGGCGCGATCGTCTTCGTGGCCTCCACGACGGCGGCGGTATTGCCGCTGTCGTCACGGAACAAAAACACGCTCTCACCACTGCCCATCGGCATTTCACTGATGTGATACACGCCGCTCGGCAGAGTCTCAGCGCCCACATTCACGGCTTCCGGCAGTGTCACGTCAACCGAATAGCCGGCGGCCGCGGCAAACGCCGCACCTGCGCTCAATCCCAGCGCTACCGTCGCGCTGGCGACCTTTGCCCCTGCATTTTTGAGTCTGATCATGTTGTCTACCTGCCTTTCTGTCCTTCTGGCGGTTCCCACCGCCTTCACTTAAAACAACGCAGTGGCGCACGCAACAGTTGCGGATCCGCCCATTCCTTGACAAGCACTTACTTTGTAAAGGGATATAAAGCAAGCGTGCGCAATGGTACGCAGAATTAAGTTGAGAATAATCCGATCGTGATCCCACTCACTAATACGGCCATTTATGCGAACGGTGGCACTACTTCTCCTGCTCACGTCGGCCGCATACCCGCAGGCTCCCCCGGGAGATCCCGCGTACGAGCCTCTGACCAGGGCCTTCGACGCCCTGCGCCTGCACGATTACGATACGTCCATTGCCGCCTTCCGCAAGGCCGCCGCTCTGTCGCCCCAACGTCCCGATATTCGCAGGAACCTTGCCTACACGCTTCTGAAGACAGGCGACACAGATAGCGCGCGCGATGAATTCGGCGTCGCCATGCGCCTCGATCCCGCCGATCTCCACGTCGCGCTCGAATACGCCTTCCTTTGCTTCGAAGCCAGAGACGACGCGCCCGCGCGCAAAGCCGAGGCGCGGCGCATTTTTGCCGCTGTCCGCGATTCCGACGGCAAAGACGGCAGTACCGCCGAATCCCGCGCCACTGCCGCCGCCGCCTTCCGCAATATCGACGATCCGCTGCGTGCCGCAATCGAGCGCTGGAAACGCGCCCTCGCAACTTCCGCCCCGACCTTCAGCGCGCATTACGAACTCGCTCAACTGGCCGAGCAGCGCGATGAGCTCGAACTCGCGGCGGCCAACTACAAGGCCGCGTTCCGTCTGCTTCCCGAGCGAAAGTCCGTCCTGCTCGATCTCGCCCGCGTGGAAAGAACGCGTGGCAACGCGGAGGCAGCCATGGTCGCCCTGCTTGCGGCCTCGCGCGAATCCGAACCCAGAACCGCCGAACTGGCACGCGAACAACTGCCCTCTCGCTACCCCTACGTCTACGAATTCCGCCAGGCCCTGGAACTCGACCCATCAAACGAAGCGCTCCACAGGGAACTGGCCTACCTCCTGCTCCGTATGTCGGAAGACGGACAGGCGCGGCGCGAAGATGCCGAAAACGAATTTTCCTCCCTCCTCACTGCGCGCGATGACTACATGACCGTTGCTCAACTCGGTTTCCTTTACCTCGAAGACCATCGCACGGACCTGGCCATGCCCCTGCTCAACCGAGTGCTGGCTCACGGCGACGATGGCGTTGCCAACCGTGTTCGCATGGAGTTGCATATGCCACTTGTTCTGGTCGAACGTAAGCAAGCCGAGCGGAAGCCCGCTGTCGCCACCCCCGAGCCGCCCCCCGATCCCCGCGTGCTCGGCGAGCGGAGTTTCGAAGCCGGCTTCCTGAAAGACGCGCTGCGTTATTTTACCCAGGCTCGCGAGGCGAATCCTCTCGATTCCGCACTCGCCCTGAAGCTCGGCTGGACCAGCAATATGCTGCATGACGACGTCACCGCGCTGCGATGGTTCAACATCGCGCGTCAGAGCGACGATCCCGCCATCGCCGCCGAAGCAAAGCGCGCCTGGCAAAATCTGCGTCCCGCGCAGCGTCGCTTCCGCACCACGATGTGGCTCTATCCGCTGTTCTCCTCGCGTTGGGGCGACCTGTTCGGCTACGGCCAGGTGAAGACGGAATGGCACGCGAAATCTCTGCCCGTGCATCCCTACGCGTCTGTCCGTCTGGCGGGCGACGTCAGGCGCACTACCGGCGGCCCTTTGCCGCAAAGTCTTTCCGAAAGCGCTTTCATCACCGCGCTGGGCGTCGCCACAGATACGTGGCATGGCGCAACGGCCTGGTTCGAAGCGGGCATCGCCGTCAGCTACCTGAACGGCGGCCACTGGAACGATTATCGCGGCGGCATCTCATATTCCCGAACCTGGGGCGCCCCGCTCAGCGGCGAACGGACCGGCACATTTCTTGAGACCATGGCCGACAGCGTTTACATCAGCCACTTCGATAACGACTTCATCAATTACGATCAAAACCGCGTCGGCTACACTCATCCGCTGAAGAACGTCCGCACGCAGATCTTCTGGAATCAGAATTTCACAGTGGATGTGAAGAAGCAGTACTGGGCCAATTTCGCGGAAACGGGACCGGGCGTTCGCGTTCATCCGCCTGGCCTGCCGCCGCCCGTCTGGATCAACGTGAGCGCCGTACGCGGCTTCTACCTGCGCAATGAAGGGAATCCGGGACGCCCGAATTTTTACGACTTCCGCATCGGTATCTGGTATGCATTCACAAAATAGATTTCTCTGCGCCCTATTCTTCACCGTCGCCCCTTGCTTCGCCGGAACTTTCCTCACCCCGGCAGGCGCGCCCGGGCCTTGGCCAGCCATCCTCTCCTCCGCCGGGCACGTGCCCGCAAACCAGCCCACCGCCGACATCTACGTCGCACCACTGAACGCCCCCGCTTCACCCGACTGGCGCGCGAAGGTCATGGGCGGCGCGGCCCTCATCCTCGAAGGTTCCTCCCCCCTCGCCACCAGTTTTGGCTTCATTCCCACCAGCGCCACCGTCCAGACCATCCACATTGTGGACGAGCACAACCCCGCGCTTCCCGTCGTCTGGAACAAAGCAATCGAGATCCCCCGCTACGAAATCGCCGCCACCGCTCACGTCTTCGCAAAGGAACGCTGGACCGGCGCGGCGGTTGTCGCGGGCTATCGCCTCGGTGCCGGTGCCGTACTCTGGATCGCCACCGATCCGGGCGTCAACGGCTATGAGCGCTTTCCCTACCTGCCGCAGGCGCTGGCCGATCTTGGCTTCGAATCGTCCTTCCGCGCCTCCCGACTCTGGGCCTTCTTCGACTATTCTTACCGCTCGCGCGCCGATCCCGACTATCTCGTCGAACACTGGCGCGCCGCCGGCATCGCCGCCATTCACGCGGCCTCCTGGCATTTCTACGACGCCGATCCCGCGCGCGACGACTACCTCCGCCAGTTAATTCTCGCTTGCCATCGCCACGGCATTCTGGTGTACGCCTGGGTCGAACTCCCGCACGTCAGTGAGCAATTCTGGAATGACCATCCTGCATGGCGCGAAAAAACCGCGCTTCTGCAGGACGCCGAACTCGACTGGCGCAAGCTTATGAATCTTCAGAATCCCGATTGCGCAGCCGCGGTCCGCGCCGGCCTCGGCTCCATGATGCGGCGCTTCGATTGGGACGGCATCAACCTGGCTGAGTTGTACTTCGAATCGCTCGAAGGCGCCGCCAACCCCGCGCGATTTACTCCAATGAACGACGACGTGCGCGCCGCTTTCCGCGCACAATCCGGCTGGGATCCCGTCGAGATCTGGAAGCAGCGGACCGACGCTGCCTCGCTCCGCCAGTTCCTCGATTTCCGCGCCGGCCTCGTACGCCGGATGCAGGAAGCCTGGCTCCACGTCGCTATGCAGTTTCGCGCTTTCCAGCCCGGCCTCGACATCGTTCTCACTCATGTGGATGATCGCTTCGATCCCGGCATGAAAGATGCGATCGGAGCGGACGCCGCCCGCGTCCTGCCTCTGCTCGACACGCAGTCCTTCTCGTTCCTCATTGAGGATCCCGCCACAGTGTGGAATCTCGGACCGCAACGTTATCCGGAGATCGCGAAGCGTTACGCGCCGCTCACCACGTACCGCGACAAGCTCGCTATCGATATCAATATTGTGGATCGCTACCAGGATGTTTACCCCACCAAACAGCAGACCGGCTCGGAGCTGTTCGAGCTCGTCCATATGGCGGCAACCGCGTTCCCGCGAGTGGCCCTGTACTTCGAGAACAGCATCCTCAAAGCGGATCTGCCGCTGCTCAGCGCGGCCTCGGCTGTCGTTACTGCTTACACGAAGGATAAGCAGCGCGTCTCAATCGATTCCGTCGACGGCGTGGAACTGACATGGACTGCGGCTGGCGCACTGGTCGATGGCAAGCCCTGGCCACTGGTGACGAAAACGGCCGTTCGTCTTCCCGCTGGCCCGCATGTCGTGGAACCCGCGGCGAAGCGTGAAGGGCTCTCGGTTTCCGATCTCAACGCGACTCTCCTCACCGCCTCGGTTGACGGTCAACGCATCCGGTTCCGCTATTCGAGCGATAGCCGGGCCATCGTGCGTTTCGACCGCAAACCCGCAACTATGGAGTTGGACGGTCGCGCATTCGCGGTGGCTTGCATTGATTCCAGCGACTGCGCCGTTCTGCTGCCACGGGGCGAACACGGCGTTCTGGCGCGCTGAATCGGGGTAAGCACAATACAATCATTTCGTGATATTGATACAATGATTCCAGCATGGCATACCAATGGCGATCTTCCGCCTGGCGTACATTTCGCCACTTGGCGGGAGCTCGGGGATCGTCTGTCCTTCAATCCGCGACGGCAGCGGTTGATGGCGGGGTTGCGCATCGCTTGCCGGGAATTACGGAGGGCTGGTTGCCGGTTAGTTTATCTCGATGGCAGCTTCGTAACCCGAAAGGAACATCCCGGGGACTTCGATGCGTGCTGGGATATTCAGGATGTGGACGACAGCAAGCTCGATTCGGTCTTTCTGGATTTTTCGCGAGGTCGCGCTGCACAGAAGCAGAGGTTTCAGGGGGAATTCTTTCCGGCTCAATTACCGGAGGGCGCAACAGGTCGGGCGTTTCTGGATTTCTTTCAGACTAACAAGACGACCGGGGAACCAAAAGGTATCCTCGCAATCCGGCTGGGAGGCGGAAGAGGAAAATGATCACGAACGAAAAGCAGTACAGGATCACGAAAGCGCAGTTCCGGCGATTGCAGGAGGGCCTCGCCGAATTGTCGGGCCGGAAGCGCCCTTCCAATATCACTTCGCGCCTGTGGGATGCTCAGCGCAAGGCTGCCGAAAGTCAGATGGAGGAGTTGCGGGAGCAGGTGGAGGCGTACGAGCAGCTTCAGTCCGGCAAGAGCCGCGGCGTCGTGCTGGAGGCTGTGGAGGATTTGCCGAGAGCGCTGATCCGCGCCCGCATCGCGTCGGGGATGACGCAGGCGGGACTGGCTCTCCGGCTTGGGGTCAAACCGCAACAGGTGCAACGCTACGAAGCGACCGAGTATGGGAGCGCCAGCCTGGCGCGGGTGCTGAAGGTCGTTCGGGTCCTCGGACTCAAGGGGCCGAAGGCCGCACGATCGGATCGCAAAGCTCAACTCTCGCAGAGATTATGATCGACTGGAGATGCAGGCTATTTCCCACCGACATCACCCCTGGATTGCGCGGCCGCCAATATGACGTCCAGAGCGGAAACCTGAGTGGCAGCGTTTTTTACGTCGGAGGGCGCGGACCATACGACTCCGAACCGGTTGTCGGGATCGCGATTCTTCCAGACGCTTTCGGCATTTGTCTGCAAAAAGGCGCGGAACTGTGGCATGGGACTCGCGGCGGTCAGGGCTGCCAGGTTACGCGCGAAGATGCCTTTGAACTGAACCGCATCGTTCCCACAACGGGCAGGCTCACAAGGATCGTGCAGGACGCCCGCAGGGTCCGTCAGCCGCGAGATCGCTGCGGACGCGATCGACTGTGCTGCCTCGAGTGCCTTTGCATCGCCTGATAGTTTTGCCAGTTCGCTTAAACCGCCTAAAATTACGCCCTGATTATAGGACCAGGTGGTTCGGTGGTTATTCTGGCAAGCTGAATCCAGCCCGTCGTTCACAAGGTTGTCCGAATTGATCATGCCGGACGCGGCAAACCACTTCCATTCCCGTTGCGCCCAGGCCAGGTATGCGGCCCGTTTATCCGGGTCCGCCGTGAGATCTGCCAGCTTTGCGGCCACGGAAAGGAACAACTCGTTGGCTATGGCGTTCTTGTAATGATTGTCCTTGCTCCACCAGATTCCACCACCGCAGGTGTCGTCCCAACCCGCCGCCATGTCGGTGAAGATCCGTTCGGTCATGTCGAGATAGCGGGCCTGGTGCGATAGCTCGTAAGCGCCGGCCCAGCCGAGTGCCCACCAGCCTTCATCGTCGTAATATTTGTTCAGAAAATTCTTACCGGAATTGCGTTCGAAGGTATTCGCGATGACGGGCAGGTAATCCTGAGTGTGGCTCAGTTTTGAGTAGTCCACCAGCACTGTCAGTGCATTGGCGCCGTTCCACCAGCCCGTTGTTTGCCATAAGCCCGTTTCTTCCACGTACCACGTTTGGAGGGTTTTCACCCCGGATGCCGAATCGGCGACAAAGTCGGCTGCCTGCTTGATGGGTGAGGAGGATTGCGTCCAGCCAGCGCAGGGGATGAACAAAAGTCCAAACAGGAGTCCCTGCGGCATCAGACGATTCATACCTGCACGCTAACACACATCGGCTTTCGGACTTAGGGCCGCAAAAGGAGAGACCCGTCCGGATCGATCTTCAGGCCGGACACATCGCCGGAAAACATGACGACCGTTTCCGGACCCTTGATCCTGACCCGGCGACGCTCGGGGCCACTCGCGGTGGCAGCCTCGACAACCAGAGGAAAGTCGAAAACCGGAGGCTCCTCCTGACGAATTGTTACCGTCCGGCCGTCGATCTGAGTCGTCAGGTGAGGAGCCCGCTTTTCGGTAAGCCAGGGCAGCAGAAACGAACGGGCATCGAAATCCGCCGGTGCATGGCGTTGCATGCACTCCGCGAGGAGTTCCCAGCCAGCCGGGTTTTCGAGCGAACGTCTGACGTATTCGGCCATCGCCTCGTCAAAGCCGGCCTTTCCCATCGCGCCTTCCAGCATATGGAATAGCCACGGACCTTTCACATAGGCCACTCCCGAGTTATTCTCATCCTCCACCAGGCTTGCTTTGCCATCGTAAGAACTGAAGTAATGGAGTATCTGAAACTTCCAGAACGAGGTCACTGCCTCGGCCCCGAACTCGTCCCCGACGATCGCGCTCTCGGCCCAGACTGCCCAGCCTTCCGAGAGAAAATTCCTGGCGGGTCCGGTGGCGCCCTCTGTCCAGAAATGGGCTATTTCGTGGCCCAGAGCCGCGCTCGGAATCGGGCTCGCCATGGAGAGCACCCCGGGGGTCCTCGCCGCCACCACCGCCTGGTTTGAAGCAAAACGCCAGCCAGGATTGTCGCTCCAGCTGTTGGCCTGGACGACAGCGCGATAGCCTCCCGGCAGCGCGCCGAAACGCCGGGAGAGCAGCCCGTAGACTGACCGGAACTCGTCAAAAATGGCCGTGGCATCGGGACGGATTTCGGGCGAGAGGAAAAGCTCGACGCGGGTGTCGCCGAAGGTTCGACTCTCGACCTTCCAGTTGCGATCGTAAACCAGCGTGAGGGCGAACGCACGCTGGATTGTCTTGCCCTCGACGATGCGTTCTCCACCGGCCACACGTTCCGTCTGCGGAATGCCGATCGAAACGCTGTACGCTTCCGGAATCCGCACTTCGACATGGAAATCAGCCTCGTCGCCGGCCGGATCCAGGCCAAAGAGCGGGTGCCAGAAATACTGGTTCCGGATGTGGCCGGAATTTTCAAGAAAGCACGCGGAGTTGGTATCGTCCGGGCCTTTCTCGACTTCGATGGAATATCGAATTGTTAATTCAGCGGGGCCTTCGGGGAGTTCGACCCAAAACAGACCGCCTCCGAACAGGTAAGCAGATTCTTTGCCGGCGACCTGGACGTTGTCGATCTTTGCGGAGTGGTTGAGACGCACTGCGAAGCCGTCGTGGCTTTTGACCAGGATGCGCATGTGGTCCTCGGCCGTAATACCCGAACCGGGGCGGACGGAGACGCTGATGTCGTGGGCGACAATCTGCCCCAGGGTGTCGAGAGGAATCTGGCTGTTGAGCTTCCACACGCCTGCTTCGGCGCGGGCCTCATAGACACCGGAAAATCCAGCGCCAATCGCTGTTGCGTCGCCGGAATTCGGAAACAACGGGACGCCTGAGATGAGGAGGACTGCCTGCGCTTCGTTGGCCCGAATTACGTGGGCCAGTCCCGCCGACCTGGATGTTGCGTGAAGCGCCACGGAGAATGCGTGCTGTCCTTCCCGAAAGGGGTAGATGGAGGCGAAGTTTTTTTCCGAGCCGGCCGACCAGCGATCGACAACATCCTGGGCCAATTGCGCGGGTGAGGTCTGCGCCTGGGCGCGGAATATTATCAGGAGCACCAGAACCAGGCCGGGCCAGGGTTGACGATTCATCTCGAAAAATCTTAGCACTTCCAAACGATTTCTGCCCCAAATATGACCGGGGTTATAACAACGTCAGCGGATCGACGTCGATGACCAGCGCGGTTGCGTTCCATTTTTGAGCGCGGGCGAATTCCTGGGCGCGTTTCAGAAACGCATTCAGATCCTTGCGGCTGCCCGATTTGATTAATAGCTGGTAGCGGAATTCGGCTTTCAGGCGTGGAACGGGCGCTTCGGCAGGTCCCATGATTTTCATATTTTCCGGCGCGGGGGTCAGATGATGGCCGAGCTCCGTGCTCATGCGAAGAGCGTCTTCCTGCTTTGCCGCGCGAACCAGGATATTGGCCATCGCGCTGAATGGCGGGTACTTCATGAAACGGCGGAACTGGAGCTCCTTCTCGAAGAAGGCATGGTAATCCTGCTGGGCCGCTAACTGCACCGCGTAGTGATCGGGATTGATCGTCTGCAGGAAGACGATGCCGGGCAGTTCGCCACGGCCTGCGCGTCCCGCGACCTGCGTGAGCAACTGGAATGTGCGTTCGGCGGCGCGGAAATCCGGCATTCCGAGACCGACATCCGCGGAGACTACGCCGACGAGCGTCACGTTCGGGATGTCGTGTCCTTTGGCAATCATCTGCGTGCCGACGAGCATGTCGTAATTGCGCTCGCGGAAATTCTGCAGGATGTCTTCGAATTGCCGCTTGCCGGTTACGGTGTCGCGGTCCAGACGCGCGATGCGGGCGGTCGGGAACGCGTCGTGTAGCTCGTCTTCGACGCGCTCGGAGCCGATGCCCAGGAAATGCACGTGCTCGCTGTTGCATTTCGGACAAACGGATGGCACCTTTTCCGCATAGCCGCAGTAGTGACAGAGCAGGCGTCGGTCGCGGCGGTGATAGGTGAGGGTCACTGCGCAGTTCACGCATTCGATGCGCGCGCCGCAGGCTCGGCAGGCAACGTGGCTCGAAAAGCCGCGGCGATTCAGGAGAACGATGGCTTGCTCGTTGTTTTCGAGGCGGCCGTGAATCGCGTCGATCAGCGCGCGCGAGAACGTGGCGTGTTTGCGGGTGGTGAGGAATTCTTCGCGCATGTCCACGATGTGGACCTTCGGCATGGGCCGGTCTGCGACGCGGTCGGGCAGTTCGAGCAGCGTGTATTTGCCCTGGCTGGCGTTGTAGCGGCTTTCGAGACTCGGTGTAGCGCTTCCCAGAACGACGCAGGCTCCGGCTTTCTGCGCGCGCACGATGGCGACGTCGCGGCCGTTGTAGCGGGGATTTTCTTCCTGCTTGTAGCTGCCATCGTGCTCTTCGTCGACCACGATGAGGCCGAGATTACGGACGGGCGCGAAGACTCCGCTGCGGGTGCCGACGACGACGCTGGCTCCTCCGGCGCGGATTCGACGCCACTGTTCGGCGCGTTCGGAATCGCTGAAGGCGCTGTGAAGGATGGCCACGCGGTCGCCGAAGCGCGCGTAAAATTGCCCCGCCATGGCGGGAGTGAGCGCGATTTCCGGCACCAGCAGCAGCGCGCTGCGGCCGCGGGCGATAGTGGCGTCGATCGCGTTCAGGTAGATTTCCGTTTTGCCCGAACCTGTGACGCCGTGAATCAGAAATGTGCAGAACTGGCCGGTGCCGATGCCCGCTTCGATGAGGTCGAAGGCATTGCGTTGCGCGGTGTTCAGTTCGTGCGGGGCGCGGGGCGGCGCGGCTGTGATTGCCATCGGTTCGGCTATCAGAGTGACGAGTTGTTTACGCGCGAGGGAGCGGGCCGCGGTGCTGGCATTGTGCACCTGCGTTTCCACTTCGCTCAGGTTGTGCGAGCCGGGATGCAATGCCAGGTAGGCGAGCAATTCGCGCTCGGGCTTGGGGAGTTTGCCCTGCGGAACGGTGTCTGTCGGCGAGATGCGGAGTTTGGCGGAAGGCGCGCGTAATGGATCGCGCTCGTGCTGGGTGTGCTCGACAGCGATCCAGCCCTTGCGTTCGAGCGATTTGAGAACTTTGTCGGCGAGCGGAACTTTGCGGGTGATGCTGGCGGCGGAGAGAGGACGGATGGCCAGCATGGCGACGACTTTCTGGAAGTCGTCTTCGGCGGCGGCGTCGATTGAGAGCTGCTTTGAGGCGTCGCGGCCGGAATCTGTGAGCGAGTAGATTTTCCCTGCGCGGACTTCTGCGGAGAGTGGCAGCATGCCGCGCAGGACTTCGCCGAGTGGGGAGCAGTAATAGCCGGAGATCCAGCGGCCGAGGGCGATCAGTTCGTCGTCGAGGACGGCTTCGGGGTCGATGACGCGGAGGGCCTCTTTGACGGGGATGCCGGGGTTGTTGTCATGGACGGCGAGGATGACGCCGGTCATTTTGCGCGTGCCGAAGGGGACGATGACGCGGACGCCGGGTTTCACGCGGTGTTGCAGGGTGAGAGGGAGTGAATAGGTGAAGGGCTGGTCGAGCGGGACGGGGAGGCTGACGTCGCAGTAGCGGGGCAAGATTCAGTCCTTAAAGTAATACCACCATACTTCGGTGGAGAGGTATATACAACGCAGCGCGGGAGCGCGTAGGATACATATTCTGCTTCCGGTATTGCAGAAGCGCAGTTTGCATGGAGCATGCTTTGTTTGAGCATCGGGCTCCGAAATGCAAAACCCCGCTGAGAGGGCGGGGTCTGCATAATCTACCGGAGTAGAAAGGAGGTGCTTTTATGGGCCTTCTAATGCTGTTCGTTCTTCTGGTGCTTGTACTGATCAGAAAACGGCGGAGCAAACTGAAGATCGAAATCGATCTCTAGTCTGACCCATGGGGGCTGGCGGCGCGCAACCGCTGGCCTCCACAGCATTGATCATATCACGATTTTGGTGATCTTAAGCTACGGGATTACGGAGAATGCCGATGCTTTCGATCGCTACTTCTACAATGTCCCCTTGCTTCATGTGCCGCGTTTCGCCGGGAGTTCCCGAGTAGATGAGGTCGCCCGGTATCAGGGTGACCCATTGGCTGATGAAGCGTACGACTTCGGGGATATCGAAAATCAAATCGCTGGTGCGCTGCGACTGGACTACTTCGCTGTTCAGGCGCGTTTCGAGGCCGAGATCGCCGTAGTTGATTCCCGTCACGATCCAGGGTCCGAACGGAGAAAAGGTATCGCTGCCCTTCGCGCGCCACCATTGCAGATCTTTGCCTTCGCCGCGCTGCCAGTTGCGGTCGCTCACGTCGTTACCGCAGGTGACGCCGAAGATTGCGGCTTCCGCCTGCTCGCGCGAGGCCCTGCTGACTTTGGCGCCGATGACGACAACGAGTTCGCCTTCGTAGTGAACGTCGATGGCGTCAGCGGGGATGACGATGGGATCGCCGGGATTCTGGATGGAAGAGATCGGCTTGTAGAAAATCCCGGGGCTTTGCGGCGCGGGCCGCGGGCCGAGATGGCTGCGGTAGTTGAGGCCGACTGCCAGAATTTTAGGTGGTTCGCACGGAGCGAGCAGCTTCACGTCACCGATTGCGAACTGGCGGCCGGTGGGCACGGGCGGATCGAAAAGACCGCCGCTGAGTTCTGTGATGATTCCATCGTTTACCAGGCCGTAGTGACGACTATTCCCATGTTGATAACGCGCGTAGACAGACATGTTAACGACTATAGCCAATCGCGTTTGGCGAGTTCTTCGCTGAGCGAGCGCAGGCTCGTGCGAATGCGGTCGGCTTCGGTTTCGAGGGATTCGTTGCCGCTGGTTCCGGGGGCCGGCGTTTCCACGTCCAGCCTGGATCGCCTCGGGCCGGTAGCGACGGTGTTTCTCAAAGTGTCAGACAGCGAAACGAGCGCCCGGTCCACCGAGGCGGCGAACGGGGCCAGCCAGACGGGTGTGGGCTCGCGGGGGTTGCGGTAGAGGCGCGATTCGAGCGCCATGACGGCATGAACGAAGCTGTGAGAGTTCACAAGGATGCTGTTGAGGGCCGCCGACTGCCGCGCGGTGGTTCCCGGTTCGCCGAGCATGCGATCCACCGACGCCTGGGCGTTCGATCTGGCGCGTCGTCCTTCAAGCCGACCGCGATCGATCTGGGCGGTATTTTCGCCCTGCCAGGCGCCGAGCACGGCGTGGGTATACGCACGATAGCAGTCGAGCATATCGGCGATGGCGGCGATGGTCTGCGTTTTTTCCCAGGTGGGCCATATCGCGTAAGCGAGCAGCGCCAGAGCGCCGCCGAGGGCGGTATTCAGGGCGCGGGCTGCAATCACGGGTCCGGCCGCGACTCCCGTCACCGAGATGAGGAGGACGACCAGCCCGCTGACTGCGATGACGAAAATGCCGTAGTTGGCGGGACCGATCCAGCGCAGCAGCAAGGTGAAGAGCGCAAGTAGCGCGATGTCGATGGCGACGCCGGGATGAACGACGCGGAGCAGCAGCGTTGCGAGCACGAGGCCCGCAATCGTACCTCCGACACGCAGCACGCCGCGGGCGAAAGTACCGGTGAAGTCGGGTTTCAATACGATGGCGATCGTCATCGGAATCCAGTAGGTCCGTTGCAGAACGAGGGTCCGGCCAATGACGTCGCCTATGCCGAGGCAGACTGCCATGCGTACGGCGTGACGGAAGACGGTGGAACCAAATGAAAGATTGGCCAGGAGTCGCGCGCGGTATCCGTGGAAGTGAAGCCGCCACGGTTGGGGTGCGGTGGACGCGGCAGGGTCGGAGTTGGCGGGGAAATCGTTACGGTCTGTTATTGAGCCCGCCCACGCAGCAGCGCGAATCTGGCTGCGGAGGGTTCCGCACTGGTGGCGAGCATCGCGAAGCAGCGCCGCGAAGAATGAGTTTCCCTCCGGAGCCGTCAGAGCCTGGAACCCGACGAGGCTGGCGCTGAGATGCCCGATGGCGGCGTCGATCGACTGCCGGGATGGCGAGCGTTGAGCGATGAGACGGAGGGCGAGCGATGCGCGATGGAGAATTTGTCCGAGAGCATCCGCGGTGGACGCTCCGCCCGGGTGACGGGCGATGCGGCGCTGCAACCTGCCGGTGTTGAGCAGGGACAGGCGAATTCGCTCGGCCTGCAGGAGCAAAAACACGCAGCGCTCAGCTTCGATACCGTGATCGCGGGCAAGCGGCGCGAGAGCTTCCTGCGCGTCGGAGATCTGCGCGGTCATGGGCGGCGCGTTCGCGGTGGATGGAGGCGCGTCGGCAAGGTTCGCCAGTTCAGCGTAGATTCCGGCAATGATGCGGCGTTCCGGCTCGTAGCGGCGGATGGGCCAGAGGAAGGTGGAGAAGAGGGTTTGCAGGAGTCCGCCGCCGATGGCTACAGCGCCGGCTTCCAGAGCTTCCAACGGAGGCAGGGGTTTCGCCGCGAAGACGACGAGGGTGACCAGGGTGATGACGCCGAGATCGGCCGCAGTGGTTCCGAGGGCCACGAGCATGCCGGCGGCGAAGGCCCACAGGACGGCAACGGAAACGGCGGCAACGTTGCTGTGCGCGGAGATTGCTCCGAGGACGACGGCGACGCCCACGAGGAGCGTCGCGATCAGCATGCGGCGGGCGCGGAACAGGTAGGGATCGAGACCGTCAGAATAACAGACGTTGAGTGCGCCGAGGCCCGCGACAACTCCGGTGGAAGGAGATGCGAGGAGGGTTCCCAGAATTACGGCGCAGGTAAAGCCAATCGTATTGCGGACGGCAACCTGAGGGGCGATTTTGCGGGGCTCGAAGCGTATCAGTGCGCGCCACAGAGCACGGACCGGCGTGTCCGGCGGGTCGGCGGTCATACGGAAGCCCGATTACTTCGGTACGGCGGTCGATTTGGAATCTTCGGAATACTGCGGCTGCGGAGGATTGAGTTTGATTTCGATGGTCTGTTCAGGCTTATCGGTCACAAACGTGTCGCCGAAGGTCTGGTAGTAGGACGCGATGATCTGGATCTGAATCTTGCCCTGCGGCATACTGGGCAGCGTCACGCTGCCTTCCTGATTCGTCTTGGTTTCCCACGACGTTTGAATTTTTTTGAGGTTGACTCCGAGGCCCTCTTTGAATCTGACGATGACGCTGGCGCGATCGATGGGCTTACCGGTCACGGCGGAGACGACATGCACGGTGAGCTTCGTGGGATCGGCGGCCGAAAGGGTCAGGGCCGCGAGGCATGTCAGGATCAGCAGATATGCGCGCGTCTTCTTCATAGATTCATTATGCGATATCGGGTATCAGAAAATGCCGCGGGCAGCCTGCGGCGCGGGCGACGGCTTCGGCGGCGATGTAGCCGCTGCGGACGGCGCCTTCCATGGTGGCAGGCCAGCCCGAGCGGGTCCAGTCACCGGCCAGAAAGAAATTGGCGAACGGAGTGGTTGCGGGCGGACGTTTGGCTTCGAGACCGGGAACGGCGGAGAAGGTGGCGCGAATTTCCTTGATGACGTGCGCTTTTTCGAGAACGGCGGTTTTGACGGTGGGGAAAAATTCGGCGAGTTCGCGCAGCGCGAGTTCGATCACTTCAGCGCGCGGTATCGCGGTCAGAGAGCGCGATGCGCTGACGACGAGCTGGATGTAGCGGCCGTTACCCTTGTTGAACATCCACTGGATGGTGCGGTCGAGCAGAGTGGCGTGAGGGAGATCTGTGATGGGTCGGTCGAACCAGAGATGGATGCCTGTGATGGGAGAGTGGCTGAACGCGCTCCATTCGATCGGCAGATCCGGCATTAAGGGCTGGAGGCGTTCGAAGGGAAGACAGGAGACGAAGTAGTCCGCTTCGATGCGCTCGCCTGAGAGATGGATCGCGGCGATGCCGTTATTGCGTGTCCGTTCGATGGATGTGACGGGAGCGCGATGGCGGATACGAACATTGCCCGCGCGCGTGAGAGATTCATCGTCATACAGATCGCGCAGGGGCACGGCGGCCAGACCCATTTCATACGAGTCGCTTCGGGCCAGCATGCCGAGCCAGAAAACCTTGAGGCCGTGGGAGGCGGCCATGCGATCGGGCTCCTCGTTGACGGCGCTCACCAGAACCTGCCGCCAGTAGCGCTCGATGGCATTGGGGGTCTGCTCCTTTTCATGCAGCCAGGCGAGCATGGTGATGCGGTCGAGATCGCGGCGCGCGGCAAATTCGCAGGGGATGGCGCGCATGGCGCGGGCGATGGCGATTTTATCGGAGAGATCGAGGAAGGCGAGGGAGAAGAACGATCCGGCGAAGTGCGCGGGGGCGGGGAAAACGCCGCGCTTCAGGGTTGAGGTTCGGCCGCCGGGTTCGATGAAGAAGTATTCGCGGTGGAAACGGATCTTGTCTTCCACGCCGAGACGGCGGTATAGGTCGAGAAGGTTGACGCAACAGCGCAGAAGAACGTGCTGGCAGTTGTCGATGACTTCACCGGTCTCGCCATCGGCGCCGGTGACTGGCCATGAAGTGGCGCGTCCGCCGGGGAAGGGACGAGCTTCGAAAAGATCGACGCTGAAGCCGGCGCTGCCGAGCGCGACGGATGCTGCTATGCCGGCGAGGCCCGCGCCGAGGACGGCGACGCGAGGAGTGGCACGCGTCGTCATCTGAGCTGCTCTGCGATCCAGGCGTAGGTTCTCGCGAGGCCGTCGCGTAACGGCTTTTCGGGTGCCCAGCCGAGCTTTTCGCGAATCAGATGATTATCCGAATTACGTCCGCGCACGCCGAGGGGGCCATCGATGTGCCGGATGCGGAGCGGCTTGCGGGCGATCTCCATGATCGTTGCCGCGAGCTGGTTGATGGACACCATCTCTTCCGAGCCGATGTTTACGGGACCGGTGAAATCGGAGTCCATGAGACGGCGGACACCTTCGAGGCACTCGTCGATATCGAGGAAGGATCGGGTTTGCAGGCCGTCGCCCCAGATTTCGATCTCACCACCGGCCGGAGCTTCGGCAATTTTGCGGCAGAGCGCCGCCGGGACCTTCTCTTTGCCACCGCGAAAAGCGCCATCAGGGCCGAAGACATTGTGGAAACGCGCGATGCGCACCTGAAGGCCGTAGTTGCGCGCGTAGGCGAGATACAGGCGTTCGCTGAAGAGTTTCTCCCAGCCGTAGTCGCTGTCGGGAGCGGCGGGATAGGCCGAGTCTTCCGAGCACTTCGGGTTGGCGGGATCCGCCTGGTTGTATTCGGGATAGATGCAGGCGGAGGAGGAGTAAAAGATCTTCTTCACGCCGGCGAGGCGGGCGGCCTCGAGAATGTTCAGATTGATTGTGGCGGAGTTGTGCAGGACGGCGGCGTCGTGTTGACCGGTGAAGATATAGCCGGCTCCGCCCATGTCGGCGGCAAGCTGGTAAATCTCGTCGATGTTGGCGACTACTTTGGCGGCGACTGCGGGATCGCGCAGGTCTCCTGCGACGAACTCATCGCAGGAGGACGGAAGAAATTCGTGGGGCTTCAGATCGACACCGCGAAGCCAGAAGCCTTCGTCTTTCAGGCGACGGGACAGGTGGCCGCCGATGAAACCGCCTGCTCCGCACAGGAGGACTTTTGTTGTCATGGCGAGCGTTAGTCGGAGGCCTGCGCGCGCTGTAAATGCCGGGCGCGGGCAAGGACGTGTTCGCTGGGCGCGTAATCGGGAATGGCAGTGGTGAGCGCCATGAGGAGGGACCCGGCATCGCGGGTTTTGCAGCTCTCGCGAAGGACAGTGAGACAGGCGGATATGTCGGGCTGTTTGATGGC
>Ga0182024_10000194_pt1 | contig 144323 bp, 132 predicted proteins | sample P32metaG_FD_120480 | JGI IMG/M metagenome (GOLD analysis project Ga0182024, IMG submission 120480) | Permafrost microbial communities from Stordalen Mire, Sweden - P3-2 metaG (Illumina Assembly) | ecosystem: Environmental > Terrestrial > Soil > Wetlands > Permafrost | place: Sweden: Stordalen...
GGCCGACGAGCCAAATCTACGTGCTTCAGGCGCTTTCGGGCGGGTAGGAACCTCATACATGAGCGATCGACTTCTCGTCTCGACGCGAAAAGGGTTGTTTACGCTTGAACGCAAAGGCGGCCTTTGGTCGATCGCCCAGGTCGATTTCCTCGCCGACAATGTCACGCTGGCGCTGCGCGATCCGCGCGACGGATGGACTTACGCCGCGCTCAATCACGGTCATTTCGGCGTCAAGCTGCATCGTTCCAAAGGCGCCGGCTGGGAAGAGATCGCCGCGCCCACGTATCCCGTCAAGCCGGAAGGCCTCGTCGACAAAGATGGTTGGGGCAAGGAAATTCCTTATTCGCTGCTCAACATTTTCTCGCTGGAGGCCGGCGGGCCGGGCGAGTCAGGGCTTCTCTGGTGCGGCACCATTCCCGGCGGCCTGTTTCGCTCGCGCGACCATGGCGCGAACTGGGAATTGATCCGCTCCCTTTGGGACAACCCGAAACGTCAGAAATGGATGGGCGGCGGGACGGAATGGCCGGCGATCCATTCGATCTGTGTCGACCCGCGCGATTCCAAAATCGTGCGGACGGGCATTTCCTGCGGCGGCGTTTGGGAGACGCGCGACGGTGGAGACTCCTGGTCCTGCAAGGCGGACGGCATGTTCGCCGCCTTCATGCCGCCCGATCAGGGCCGCGACCCGGACATTCAAGACCCGCATTGCCTCGTACAGAGCCCGAGCGCACCGGACCGGCTTTGGGTGCAGCACCACAACGGCATTTTCCGCAGTGATGACGCCGCGCAAGGCTGGTTCGAGGTGACGGACGTGCCGCCGTCCTCCTTCGGCTTCGCCGTCGCGGTGCATCCCCAGCAGCCCGACACCGCCTGGTTCGTGCCGGGCGTAAAGGACGAGCAGCGCATTCCCGTCGACGGCAAACTCGTCGTCACGCGCACACGCGACGCCGGCAAGAGTTTCGACGTACTGCGCGCTGGCCTGCCGCAGCAGCACGCCTATGACGTTGTTTACCGCCATGCGCTCTCGGTCGACGAAACTGGCGACCGGCTCGCCTTCGGCTCCACCACCGGCGGCCTTTGGATCAGCGAGGACCAAGGCGACCATTGGCGCGAATTGAGCCACACGCTGCCGCCGGTGCATGCGGTGCGGTTTGCGGTCTGAGAACCACGCAAGGCCCGCGCGTTGATTTGCCGAGCTCGTCTGATCGGCATGATGATAGCGATGCCGCCCACGCATGCGCTCGCGAGTCCGATTTGCAAACGTTTGCACAAGAATTCCACAAATCGGTCGATCGATCGTCCCGCCTCCCAAGTGCCCGCACAACCGGCAAACCCTCCCAATCCTCCCAATCCTCCCATTTATGCCTTGCGTTAAAAAAAGGAAACGATGCGCAATGCCGATATCCGGATGTTCGGTCCGGCAAGATTGGGAGGTTGGGAGGGTTGGGAGGATCGACAACGTCGCCCCATCCGTCTCATATGGACCGCGTATTCCGGAGAGAAATGAAATACGCGTCCGGTTCGATCTGCCATGCGCCCATCCTTTATCTCGCTATGGATGGGATGATTGGGAGGGTTGGGAGGGTATTCCGGTTTGTCGTATACAAGCACAGGGGGCTGAACCATAATCTGTTGGGCTACTTCCACTGCATAGCACTCGATGTAGGGGACACAACGGACAATCCTCCCAATCCTCCCAATCCTCCCAATCTCCGAATTCCTACGAAACCGCCTGGGTAAAAAGGGATAATGCTGCCGGGGTTACGAGAGCTTGCCGGCCGGGTCGCGCGTCGGGCGTTGGATTTTTGCGTTACCGGCAATGGGTTTTGGTCAAAGGTTGGGTTTGTTTGCCTCTGGTCTTTCGCATGCTCTCGCCGGTCAGTGCGATCCGATGGGCGTTGTGAACGATCAGCGTGGCCCAGGTTGCGCGGGATGCGGGGATGACGCCATCGCCGCGCGCCATGGCGAGATCAGCGAAGCACGACGTCTTCGGTTCAGGCCCTCAGATACTTGTTGAACCAATCCAGGGCATGCCGCCAGGCTTCCTTGGCCGCGGCTTCATCGTAACGGGGGGTCGTGTCGTTGTGGAAGCCGTGATTGGCCCCTTTGTAGATATGGCCCTCGTGCGGCACATGCGCCGCCGTGAGGGCGGCGTCGAACGCGGGCCATCCGCCGGTGATGCGCGTGTCGAGTTCGCCGTATTGCGCATTGATCGGCGCCTTGATCTTGGCCGCATCGGCGGCGCTAGGCTGAGCCCCGTAGAAAGGGACGGCGGCGGCAAGGTCCGCGCCCATCCGCACGGCAAGCTGATTAACGATGCCGCCCCCGAAGCAGAAGCCGATGGCGCCAAGCCTACCTGTGCTGTCGGAGCGCGATTTCAGCCACGTCGCCGCGGCGAAGAAATCTTCCCTCATCTTGGCGGCGTCGATCTGGCCAAAAAGCGTCGCGGCCTTCTCGTCGTCTCCGGGATAGCCGCCCACCGAGGTTAGCCCATCGGGCGCGAATGCGATGAAATTGGCGACCGCCAGCCGTCGCGCGACATCTTCGATATAAGGATTGAGGCCGCGATTCTCGTGGATGACGAGGACGCAGGGTAGTTTGGCCTCGTTCGCGGGCCGCACGAGGTAGCCCTTGATGCTGCCGTTCCCTTGCGGCGAGGGCACAGTGTCGTATTCCGCCTTGATGCGTTTGTCGTCGGGCGGAACCTGCACGGCCCAGGCATAGTTCGGCTTGAGCATCTCGAAGAGCGCCGCCGCGGTCACACCGCCAACCGCAAATTTTTGGGCGCCGTCCAGGAATTCGCGGCGGCTGATGCCGCCATGCACATATCCGTCCAAGAGGTTCAGCAGCTCCTGCGGGAAATCCGATGCTTTCTTTCGTTCCATTTGGGCCTCCTCGACGCGGCTGAATATCATGCAAGCCGGCGACATTGAAGCGGCGTCCATCGGAGGGACGGCAATTGGGAGTTTGGGATTGGACCCCCATCGCCGCAACCCCCATTGGAGCCGCGTCAGACACATAGCGCCACGCGCGGCTCGGCTCTCGATGACAGACCGCCGACGACGTAAACGCCGCCGCGCTGGCCATAACCCCGGCTGGCGCTATGATCGCTTTCATGACGGAAGCAGAGATTGCCGAGATTGCGGCCTGGATCGCCGAGGCGGGGCTCGCGGGCCGGGGCGGAAACGGAAATGGTCGCGGGTTTTTGCGAGCGCGTCGCCGCCTTGGGCTCGCCGCTCGCCCGCGCCATCGTGTTCATCGATACGCTGCATCCCGTTCACGAGGGCCGGCTGTTTCGTTGGGACCGGGACAAGTCGCAGGCGACGCTCGCCGAATATGGGCGAAGCACGGAAGGCGAGGCTGCCGAGCGCTGGCGCGGCAGCCCGTTCTATCGGCTGGTGACTACAGGCGAATCGCTGCTGCGCGGGCGAATCTCCGCCGATGGCGAGGGCGAATTCTCGATGTTTCGCGATCTGCGCGCGGCGGGGATCACCGACTTCGCGGCGATCGTCAACCGCTTCGCCGCCGAGGGGGCGATCGGCGAGATGGATTGCGTCTACTCCTCATGGATGACCGATCGCGCGGACGGTTTCGCCGACAGCGATATCGAGGCTTTGCAGCGGCTCATGCCGTTCCTCGGGCTGGCGATAAAATCCGCCTCGCTCGCCCGCATCGCCGAGACCCTGGTCGAAACTTATCTCGGCCGCGACGCCGGTCGGCGGGTTCTCAGCGGCCGCATCGCGCGCGGCGTCGCGGACCGGATCGAGGCCGTGCTGTGGTTCAGCGATTTGCGCAACTACACGCGCATCGCCGACACATCGCCGCCCGAGCAGATCATCCCACTGCTCAACGACTACGCCGACGCCGTCGTTTCCGTCATTCACCAGCACGCCGGCGACGTTCTGAAACTGATCGGCGATGGCGTGCTGGCGATCTTTCCGGCGGAGGAGCGCCAACGCGCCTGCGCCGCCGCGCTGGACGCCGCGAATTTGGCGCGGCAGGCCGTCGAGACGCTCAATGCGCGCCGCGCGGGTCAGGGCCTGCTAATCACGGACATGTACCTCGGGCTTCATATCGGCGAAGTATTTTACGGCAACATCGGCAGCAAGGAACGCCTCGATTTCACAATCATCGGCCCGGCGGTCAACGAAGTCAGCCGGATCGCCGCGATGTGCCGGTCCGTGGACCAGCCGGTGCTGCTCTCCGCCGCGTTCGCCGCTTCCGTCCCCGACCAGCGCCATCGCTTCGTCTCGGTCGGTCGATTTGCCTTGCGCGGGGTCGGCCGACCCCAGGAACTCTTCACGCTCGATCCTCAGACGTAGGCGCCGCGGCAGGGCGGCCCCCCCGCCCTCAAAGCGCCGAACGGCATTCAAATTACGGGGCCGCCATACGCAATGCAATAATCTAAATTTACAAGAACCGCCGGTCAGCTTCATCGTGACTGCGAAGATTATGCAATACGTATGGCGGCCCCGTAACGTCCTTCGTCGTCCGCGCCATTGCCGTAACAGCACTGGCCTTATTTTGTAGGCTCAAGGCGCACGTCCGTCGAATTGTCGCGACGCTCCAGGGCGAGCGCGAAGGCGGCCGCGCCCGCCCCCACGATCGCCAGCATGGCCCCGAGCAAAGGCAGCCATTTGTAAGCGATGCCGAGCGACAGAGCGGCGGCCCGATCGAAGGCCCAAGCGCATTGCCGATGTTGAACGCCGATTGATTCAGGGTTGACGCGAGGTTCGGCCCCTCGCTCGCTTGCTTGACCACTCGCGTCTGAAGCGGAACGCATGGCGCCAGGAACAAAAATCCCCATGCAAGGATCGCAGCGCCCGTCCGTACCGGGCTCCTAATTACCCAAATTAGCGTCAGGTAGAGGGCGGCCTGCGCCACAAACATGAAAATGATCGAGGGCATCGGCCTCCAGTCGGCGAGGCGCCCTCCGGCGAGCAGACCCGCCGTTCCGCCAATCCCGAACAGGAAGAGCATGCCGGGGAGGGCCTCGGCTGAAATGCCGGTCTCCGTCGCCAGAAGCGGCGCGATGTAGGTGAACACCGAGAAAGTGACCGCGCAGACCAGCAGGCTCGTCGCCATCGACAACAAGACCTGGCCCCGACCCAGAGCCCTCAATTCGCCCGCGAGATTTGTTCGCCCGGCCCGGCCCGTCTGCGGAATCCATGCGGCGATCGCCAACCCGGCGAACGCTCCGACGGCGGCGATCGCCCAAAACGTCGAACGCCATCCCATGGCGTGGCCGAGCGCGGCGGCGGCAGGCACCCCAAACAGGCTCGCTGCGGAAAAACCCAACCAAACCATGGCGACGGCTCTCGCGCTTCGATTTGGCGGCGCGGTCCCGGCGGCGACCACGGCGGCAATCCCCATGAACGAAGCATGGCAAACAGACGCCACGATGCGCGCCGCCATCAACATACCGTAGGTCGGCGCGACCGCCGAGAACACGTGGCCGACAACGAACACGCCTATGAGCAGGAGCAGGGCGACCTTGCGGGAGAGCGGAGCGGTTAGGATCACGAGGATCGGGCCGCCGACCGCCACGCCAAGCGCGTAGCCGCTGACAAGCAGGCCCGCCTTCGGAATGCTGACGCCGAAGTCGACTGCGATCTCCGGCAGCAGGCCGACGACGGCAAACTCGGTCGTTGCGATGCCGAAGGTCGCAAGAAACAGCGCCAGCAGCGGCAGAGACACGGTTCACCCCATTCTCTGTCGGGTATCTCGGCCTCAAAGAGATCGGAACGAGACGCTTGCACGAGGACCATACGGCGCCTATCGGACTGCGCAAAGGCGCGACGCGCGCGATCGGCGGACTTTTGCCGCCCCTCTATCAAGTCGTCTCCCGCGGCGCGTGCGAGCACGCTCCTTCCGGCCGTCTTCTCTTCATCCCCTCAGATACTTGTTGAACCAATCCAGCGCATGGCGCCAGGCTTCGCCACGCGACACGCGCACAAGGCTTGACTCGCCGCCCGTCTGTTCCTATTTTGTTCTCATGGAAGTCGAGACGATCGGAATGGCGCGAAGCCTCGGCTGGCGGGTGCATATGCGATGCGCCCAGGGCAAGCGCGAGGGCATGCGTTGCATACGGGAATGTATCTACCGAAAGCAACTCGACATTGACACGCTGGTCGCCACGCGCGGGCCAAGCCTGCCCCTTTCGCGTCTGGAATCGCGGCTTATGTGTCCGGCTTGCGGGAGCCGGAGCGTCGCGGTCATATTCGAGCCGCCAGCGGGCGTGGAGTGCGGCCGCGCCTCGGGGTAGGAGTCGGGACCGGTGTGCAATCTCTACAGCCTCACGAAGGGCCAACAGGCGATCCGCGACGCGGCGAAAGCCATGCGCGATCAGACCGGCAACCAGCCGCCGCTGCCCGGCATATTTCCCGACTATAAGGCTCCGATCGTCCGCACCGCGTCGGACGGCGTGCGCGAGCTCGCCCTGGCGCGATGGGGCATGCCGACGCCGCCAAAGTTCCTTGCTGGCCGCAATTCTGATTCCGGCGTGACCAATGTGCGCAACGTCGCATCCTCGCATTGGCGGCGTTGGCTCGGCGCCGAATCGCGCTGCCTCGTCCCCTTTACGAGCTTCTCGGAAAATGAGGCCATGCCGGACGGCGCGAAACCGCCGGTCTGGTTCGCATTCGACGAAAGTCGGCCGCTAGCGTTCTTCGCCGGCATTTGGACGCCGGCCTGGAAATCGGTCCGCAAGGTGAAGGAGGGCGAGACGGTCAATGACCTGTTCGCGTTTCTGACTACCGAGCCCAACGCCGTCGTCGCCCCAATCCATTCGAAGGCTATGCCGGTTATCCTCACGACGGCCGAAGAAATCGAGACTTGGCTCATCGCCTCGACGCCCGAGGCGATGAAGCTGCAACGTCCGCTTCCCGATAACGCGCTGCGCATCGTCGCGCGCGGCGAGCGGCGCGACGGCGCAGTGGCGGAGCTATGAGTTGTGGGACGCGGCCAGCCGCCGCGCGAGGATTTGCCGGCTCTCAGGCGAGTGCGCGAGCCGCCTGGTCCTATCCCGACGCTCGTCCAGCTTCGTCGAGGGGTTTGCTGGGTTTGGCTGCATTGCAACGCTTGCCCGCATCACGCGCCGGCGGCGCTCGCGCCTTTCATCATCCGTTTTGGGGGCCAGGGACGTCGAGCGATACATTGCGCCGCTGCGCACGCTGCTCGGATTGCGGGAGCAGGGGCGCGACGACAATTCATCCGAGTTGGGGCGGCTCCCATATCGGCGTGTCGCCGTTTCCCGCCGAGCGCCTTGCGAAGCTTTTTTGAAAGAGAAGCGTAGAGCCATGTTTGAATTTAAGCCCCTGTCGATCGCTATTGCCGGAGCCACTGAGGGGGAGCTTGCGCGCGACCTCGCGCCGCCTGGGCGGTGTTCGACGCCGCTGGCGTGACGCCGCTAGAGGCGGCGCATGCCCGTTTCCATCGCGACGCCCTCGAAGAGGCTGGCGACGACGCGGAAGACGGCGAGTTGCGCGCTGACTTGGACGTGGGCCTTGCGGACCTATGGGATGAGGCCGACGCGGCCGCCGACGCGGCTTGCGGCGTGGGATGGGCGAACCCGCCGGCGGACCCTGAATGGGATTGACGTTATGGGCGGCTATGCCAAAAACCCATAACCCTTGGGCTCGCAACGCGCCCCGCTGGCGCCCCTCGACTGGGCCGGACCTAACTTGCGTCCCGCCCGAGTCCGAATCCCGTCCACGGGGCTGTGAGGCCGCGGGCGCGCGGGTCGCCGAAGACGTGCGCCTTGGGTTTGTGATTTGTTCAGCACACGTGTTCGCGGGGAGCAATTTATGCGCGGCATAGGCGCGGCGGGTATTCGGGTCCTGATCTGCGCGGTGAAAAATTCAAGGAAGCGATTAGAAGCCCGGGTTCGGACGTCCGCGACGAGGGCTGGGGCGCAAAAGGCGATGCCGACGGGCCTGGCATTGCGAAGCGTCGCTTCCCGCTGCTCTTTTTTGGTTGATAGGATCAAGAGGGCCGTGAAGAAGCTCCCGAACTCGCCAATCCCACAAATGGTATTTGTACACGTCAGGGTGCGTGCGTCGGAATTGATCGATGATCTTTAGGTCTTGATCTTTCAAGCAGTCCGAACATCCGTTCCATTTCATGCCGCAATCGCATTCAGCAAGGGCTCGCCCAATTCGCATCCGGCATGCCCGCTTCTGCGCACGAGCCTTTGGGGACTGCGCCAAAGTCGGGACTGCCACGAGCCCAATCAAATGGCGCGCAATTTCGACATTGCGCTCAACGACGCGCTCCTCGCATTCGTCAACCACTTGGCCATCGCGCTCCCATTCATCAGCAAAGCACTCGAGTTTGTATTGGGTTCTGAGAGAGGCGCGGTCGAAAATTAAAATGGATCCGCTGGCTTCGCAGTCATCGCTCGGCAGGCTAGCGCAACAAGCGGCTACTTCCGGGGAACGGCTGAAACTCACGACACGATGGCCGGATTCGGCAAACTTCAGAATTCCGCTCGCCAGGATCAAGCTTCGATAGCGGGTTCCATGAAACAGAACGTCCCGTCCCCTTGCGTATTGCCGCGCCATTTTGGCAAGGGCGCGACTTTCATGGTTATCGGGCGTCCACCACGGGCCGCCCAATCCGGCCGCATCATCAGAGACAGGCGAGGGTCTAAGCCCATGGCAGGTAGGGGAGGGAGATTTATGCACGACGTGTGATCCTTCTTTCAGCGATCGATTGAATGGTTGATGTCGGAGCGCGTTGCTGGTTGCCCTCACAAGTCCTTGCTGAAATTCAGCGTCGAAAGCGGGTTCAACCCGATGGCGAGGTAAATGGTGCCTCCGCTTTTTTTGGATTTGAAGCCCCGCTGTTTCAACATCTCGGCCAAGGACTTCGACGATCCTGGTGATTCACCGTTTGCTTCGGCAAATACTTTCCACGATTCATAAAGCTCCATAGCCTTGGCCTGGAGGCCGGGTTCGCACTCGCATTTTTCAGCGATCCAGCGGCCAAAGATGTCTTCATCCTCAAAATATTCGGCCGTCGCTTGCTTAACGACCTCCGGCAGAACGAGGCCGTTTTCGAGCCAGTCAAGGCATCCGTCAATCATCCACCTGAGGATGGCCGGGTATTCACCCTTCAGTTCTTGATGGAGGTTCGTATCCGGCGTCGGAGGCTCGTGCTTGAACGACACGATCACGAAGCGCCGCCTCGCTGCTCTATTCACCGTGACAAGCCCAGGCATATAGTTGGCCACGATCATCAGCTTGAACTGAGGCTGATATTCAAAATGGTCGTGATACATGAAGTTCGCTGTAACGCGATCACCGCCTGTCATCTGATTGATGCGGGCTTGGTTCCAGCGCTGACCTTTCTCAGCCTCGGAGACGCCGACAAATCGCGCTCCTTGAAGCCGAGCGATCTCCGTTAGGTGACGCTGGTTTTGCGACGCGACAAGTGTGTCAATCTGCGCGCTCTTGGCATAATCGCCCAAAATGTCCGCGATGACAGCCAGCAGCAATCCCTTGCCGTTACCGCCGGGTCCGTGGATTAACAGAAGCTTTTGTTCCTTCGTCAATCCGGTCAGGCAATAGCCAAAAAACTGTTGCAGAAAGCGCTTGACATCTTCATCACCGCTTGTCGCATCATCAAGGAATTTATCGAAACAGGGGCAGGGCGTGCCATTCGGCGCCGGGGTGACCGTGGTTCGCTTCGTGACGAGGTCCTTCGGGTCCGCCTCGCGCAGCACGCCAGTTTTCAGTTCCACATATCCGTCAGGCGTTCCCAGCAACAGCGGGTCCTTGTCCCAAACGTCTGACGTCACCGAAATTTGGGGATCATTCGCGACCATGTTCGCTACACCTTTGACCGTCTTATCCGCGCCCATCGACCTCTGGCCTTGGCGTAGATCGCGGGTTAGGCGGCGAATAAGATAGAAAACGCCTCCAGTTCTGTCCTCCTCCCAATATGCACCGTTCCAGATGAGCCAGCGTTTCCTGTCATGATCGTAGCGAACGTGATCACAATTACGGCGGGCGAAGACTTCGGCTATGTCGTCTTCTGTCGATACGATGGGGTCGGTTTGATTGGCATCGCAGGGTCCCTCGTCGACAACTCCCGGGAGATCGTCGACTTTATCTTCTATCGATTCAGTGACCGCTGGAACAACGTCGATCGGCTCACTATGAGCCGCCGCGCCATCGGCGGACGTGTTGTCATTGTCCGGAGGGGCCGGGGCGTGTGGCACCAAGTTGGGCAGCGTTGAGCTCTCGTCTGCGGAATTCTGATTGGCGTCGGCCGGTTTTTTACGTATCAATTTCATCGTGAATCTCCTTCATAAGATGGTCGTTCCAATCGTTGTTAAGTTCACGCGGGTATCGAATCTCGACTTCGATGCCCGCCGCTTGATATCGACGCTTGCATGAGCGAGCGGCCGATAATCCGACTTCGTCGTTGTCGGCGAAGATTCTGAGAAATTTGATGCCGTGGATGACGGGGAAGTCGCGAATCCCGATGGCGGACATCGCGGCCCAAACCGGCATCTCGAAGATTTGATGGGCGCTGAGCGCGGTCTCGATACCCTCGGCGATGCCAAGCCGCGACCCGGCGGGATGAATGTGGATGGCGGCGCGCTTGGCCCTGCCCATCATCATTTTCGACGGCATGCCGTTAGGCATTGCGCGTTTGCCTGAGCCGTCGTGCGTCAGCGCCGTACGGTGAATTCCCGTCGGCTCGCCCGTGATCACGTTGCGCATCAACCCGACCATCGCCGGGACCCACTGGCCGCCGAAACGGCAGGCGGGATGAAAGCGCAGCTCCGGCGTCCACGCCTCGCCTTTGAAAGGCGAGCATCCCCGCGCTAGGAGATAAGTTTCTGCGGGCGTTCCGTAGATCGACTGGCCCTCGTTCCAAGTGCTGAAGGCCAAAGCGCTTGTTGCGGCTTTCTTTTTGCTCTGCTCCGCCTCGTCATCATCAGGGGTCAGGAGAATGGCGTCGTCGATTGTGATCTTTTTTCGCAGCAGCGCCTTCACATGGGCCCTGCACATTTTCGGATCGTCGCCGGCGAAGCTGTTCACCCAAAACCCGTCGGGAGCGTGCGTATCGAAGAAAACGCCGAGCGAGCGATCATTCCAGCTGTGACCGGGGCCAGGAATGTTGATCCCGGCGCCGTTGACGCTAACACCGAGCGCCTTCGCCAATTGCTTAAGATTCATTTGATTTGCTCAGCTAAATTGGGCGAACGCCATCGTTTGCGGAATCGCTTGCGATCGCGCCTTGCGATGGTCGTTCAGTGAGTGGAGTGGTGGGTTGCGCCTACTTGACCGGCGCGCTGTTCGCGATGAGGCCGTATTCAGACGTCGAGCCGCAACGCCTATCCGCAATCCAGTCATCCAGGTCGGATTGGATATAGCCGATCGCGCGAGGGGAAAGGCGAATGTACGTCGGCCCGTCGCCCGTCAGACGTTTTTTCGCGAGAGTCGACACTGAAAGGCCGACGTAAGCGGCGGCCTTAGGCGGCCTCCACAAGATGTTGTTGTTCGACGTCAAGACATTCCTCCATCGCTACGATTGAATCTGAACCGTGACGGAGGATTCGCATTGTTCTCGAAGACAGGCTAGGGACGAAAGTTAGAAAGAACGTATACCTTTTGCCAAGGTCAGTTTCGTTCTCAAATGCGGTCTCATTAATTGTTTTTGTGCGCTATGGGCAACAGCGAAGTACCCGTGATTTCCCGGGTCTCCGGCATCGCGCTGTAATAGCGAAATGCCCTTTCTGGATCATCAAGTTCTTTCGCGATTTTGTAGTATGCCTTCTTCATTGCGTCCCGCCTGGCCTCAGCGAAGGTACCGGCAAGGTCACGGACTGCTGCGTCGTAAGCGTCCTCCAAGGTGCCGCCAGCCGAATAATGTTTCCAAACTGCGCGCCAACGATAATAAGCCTCGATTTCCGCTATATATATTGCACGCTCGTCATTTCTTTTTCCCACTTTTTGCTTCGTCTCGTACCCCGCCTTGAGTCTTTCCTCGACTAACTTCAAAGCAGCCTCAAGGACCCAATCTGGAGGCGTCATGGTGGGATTATTTCTGATGTGCTTCAAGGCGTCGTAAAGGGCCGGCGTAACGCCCTTCTCCCAAAATTTTCCCAACTCGGACATTCGAGTGGCGACGTCGTAATCCGGTCCCCACGACGAGTCCGGTCCAAACATGGATGAAAGGTAGATTGGCGCCGCACGGTCCGCCTTGCTCATTTCACCGCCCGCAATCAAATTCAGCGGGGGATTTTTTGAGCCGAAATGCCTTAAGTCTCGTTAATATTGAGCGCAGTCGAGATTGTGCGTCCGATGCTTTCGGAAGCGCGGCGAACGGGATCGTTGTCGAGATGGGCGTAACGAGCGGTGGTAGAGGGCTGCGTATGGCCAAGCAGTTTGCCGACAATCGGGAGCCCGACGCCGCTACCAGCGCCAATGCTTGCGAACGTAAGGCGTAGATCGTGAATGCGAACACCCGGCAGATCACACCGGCGGCAAATCGCGGTCCAAATCCTTTTCAGGTCGTGGCGCGGCTTTACTGGTTCAGCGCAGGTGACTGAGGAACGACCAAAATTTGGCCAGGATAAATTAATTGCGGACTGTGCACCTGCGAGGCGTTCGCCGCATAAATCTGTCGGTAGCGCATACCGTTCCCAAGGTAATGCTGGCTTATATGCCAGAGATTGTCGCCGCGAATAACTTTCGTGGTGCGGACGTCCTGGATGCCAGCGTCCACCGGTGACGCTTCCGCCGGCTTGGTCGTCTCAGTCGTTGCAACGCGGGAGGTTTGGGCCGAGGGCGCGGACGCCACGGGCGCAGGCGCAGCCTGGATCGACGCTTTGGTCGCCGCCGGCACATTGACAGCGACAGCGTCGGATAAAACGGTGCTAGCATCGTTGGTTTGGGCGGCCAGTTGGAGATGGTGGCCGCCCGCGGAAAGCGTCGGCGGCAAGATCGCGAACTGTCCTGACGCGTCGGCGCTCCCTTGGGCCACCACGAGCCCGTCATCGCGCAACTCGACTGCCGCATTCGGCGAGGCGTGCCCGGCGATAACCGCATCGCCAGTCGGCTCGACGCGGATAATGTCGAAGGCGGGCCGCTGCTCGGCCGGCTCGGTCAAGTTTGCCTCAACCGACGACGGGGCTTTCGTCGGTTCGGCGTCGGTCGCTACCGGCGAATTCGCGCTAGGGGAAACTACCGCAGCGGGCGCGACCCGCTCGCCGGGCCAAGCGATTGGGAGCCGTCGCACGAGCATCGGGCTTGCGGCGGCGGTCGCCGCGACAAAGAACGCCCCGGCCCAATAGATTACGCTCTTCGATAGTATCACGGATGCTCCGGCGTCCCGACGACGCCCGTTACGCGAACGCTCTATCTTACGCAAGGATAGCGGCAATCCCGTCAGGAGTCATGCTTTCAAACATTGGGTACAAAACGCCCGAAAGAAACGCTGCCTACGAGTGCCGGCGGAGAAGCATGGTCGCGACGTTGTGACTTGCGACGATCCTCGCCCCTGTCGAATTCGCCGGCGCGGTATCGATATGGTATCGGGACACGAATTTTAGTCAATCGTCTCCGGCCAGCAGCGTGTTAACTTATTGAATTAAAGAGTGAAATTTGGTGGAGCCAGACGGAATCGAACCGACGACCTCTTCAATGCCATTGAAGCGCTCTCCCAACTGAGCTATGGCCCCACAATCGTCGACCCTCACTTCCTGAGGACCCCATGCGCGAGACCGGTTGGGACCGGCCGCGTTGGCAGCGGGGCGGCTGTATAGACTCAAAGACGGCCAGCTCACAAGAGCTCTTTTGGCGAATCCTGTCATGGCGCGCACAAAACCCGCGCAACCCTGGCGACGATTGCACGCGCCTCGGCGCGCCGCTTGCACCCTCAGGGTTCTTCGTCGTTGGCGATATCGCCGTCGATCAGCGCGGCGACGTCGTCCTCATCCTCTTCTTCTTCTTCGAGGAAAGTGTCTTCGGCGGCCTCATCGTCCTCGACCTCGATATCGTCATCGGCGACCACGGCCACTTTCTCGTCGCCGACATCGGCCTCTTCCAGCGAGACCAGTTCGATCCCGGCGGGGGCCACCGCCTCTTCTTCCTCCTCTTCGTCCTTTTGCGGCGCGCGTTGCGCGCGCGCCGCCGCCCCCTGAAATACGGTTCCGCATTTGGGGCAGACGATCGGATCCTTGTTCAGATCGAAGAATTTGGCGCCGCAGTTTTGGCATTGGCGCTTGGTTCCGAGCTCGATTTTCGCCACTTCTGTAAAATCCCTGCTCTGGGTAATCGCTTTGGGTGGCTCCGGTTAGTCGGGTGCAAAGCCCGTGTCAATGCGCTTTGCATAGCCTTGTCGACAGGCCCGGCGCCGGGTGCTACGAGCCGCCAGCGGGCCCAAAGCTCATAGATAGCGATATTGCAGGGATGGTGAGCCGAACGTGTCTTCCAATTCGATTGAGGCGGCAACGCCGCTCTCCTGCCGCCGCAATGGTGCGCTCACCGGGCGGATACGCCCGCCGGGCGATAAATCGATCTCGCATCGCGCCTTCATCTTCGGCCTCCTTTGCCGGGGCGTCACCGAGATCAGCGGCCTCCTGGAAGGCGACGATGTCATGCGCACCGGCGAGGCCTGCAAGGCGCTCGGCGCCCGCATCGAGCGGATCGGCGAAGGAGGCTGGCGCGTCGCCGGCATGGGCGTCGGCGCGCTGCTGGCGCCTCGCCATCCGCTCGATTTCGGCAATGCCGGCACCGGCTCCCGCCTGATGATGGGCGTGGTGGGCGGCCATGCGGTCACCGCGACCTTCGATGGCGACGCCTCGCTGCGCAAACGCCCGATGCGCCGCATCCTCGATCCCCTCGCGCTGATGGGCGCGCAAGTGCTCTCGCAGGCCGAAGGCGGCCGCTGCCCGGTCGTGCTGCGCGGAACCGGCGAGCCGGCGCCCATCGTCTATCGCACTCCCGTCGCCTCCGCGCAGATCAAATCGGCCGTGCTGCTGGCCGGGCTCAACGCGCCCGGCGCCACCACCGTCATCGAAAGCGAGGCCTCGCGCGATCACACAGAGAAAATGCTGCGCCATTTCGGCGCCGAGGTCGAAGTCTCGCCGGAAGGCGCTGCGGGGCGGCGCATCACGCTGCAAGGGCGGCCCGAATTGCGACCCAACGCCGTCGTGGTGCCCGCCGATCCCTCCTCGGCCGCCTTCCCGATGGTCGCCGCGCTCATCACGCCGGGCTCGGACATTGTGATCGAGGGCGTGATGATGAATCCGCTGCGCACAGGCCTCATGACGACGCTTCATGAGATGGGCGCGCGTATCGAAATTCTCGACGCGCGCCTAGAGGGCGGCGAGGATGTCGCGGACTTGCGCGTTCGCGCCGGCCCCCTGAGGGGGGTCGACGTGCCGGCCGCCCGCGCGCCCTCGATGATCGACGAATATCCGATTCTCGCCGTCGCCGCCGCTTTCGCGCAAGGCGAGACGCGCATGCGCGGCTTGCACGAATTGCGCGTCAAGGAATCGGATCGTCTTGAGGCCGTGGCGGCGGGTCTGGCGGCCGCAGGCGTCGAATGCGCCATCAAGGGCGACGACCTCCTCGTGCGCGGCGGCGACGGCGCCGTGCGCGGTGGCGGCCTCGTCGAGACCCATCTCGACCATCGCATCGCGATGAGCTTTCTGACGATGGGCCTCGCCTCGGACAAGCCGATGGCGATCGACGATTCCAACATGATCGCCACCAGCTTTCCCGCTTTTCGCGCGCTGATGGAGCAGTTGGGCGCGCAGTTCGCCTGAGGCGGGGCGCCGCACGCCCGCGCCTATGTACTCACGTTACAATTGTCGATCATTCTGCCCCACTGTCAACGAAGGCGGCCGGACTCTCGGGGGCGGCGAAAGGGCGACAGAATGCACCATGTGGTGGATGACTTTCAACTTGGCGACCGGGCGATGCGTTACAGCGTGTTCGTGCCCGGGCTCTATAATTACTGTCTGTCGCTGGGTTTTCAGCGGGCGCGCATGATGCCCTCCAGAGCCTTCTGCTCGGACGAAAGCCAGGGCTATCCCGTCATCCTGCTTATGCAGCATTTTGGCGCTTTCCCTTTCGATCACTGGCGGGTCGGGGGCAAGGTCGCGACGAACCGGCATGGCCCGCATGCCCATCACGGCGAGGATCTCATCATCCACGCCAGTCACGTGGGTTTTGATCCGGTTGGCCGGCGCTTCGGGGTCTATGAAGAAGTCACCCTGCCGCAGTGAACGCCCCGATTCCACCTGCGCCTCGGCGCGTGACAGCAGCGCGACAAAGCCTTAAGAGCCCCTTCGTTCGCCGGGGTCCCTTAAAGCATGATCATTGCAATCGACGGACCCGCGGCCTCGGGCAAGGGCACGCTCGCGCGCCGGCTCGCCGAGCATTATAGCCTGCCCCATCTCGACACCGGCCTGCTCTACCGGGCGACGGCGGCCACCCTCATCGACCAGAGCCGCGATCTTAGCGACGTCCATGCGGCGGTCGCGGCGGCGCGCGGCCTCGCGCTGATCGATTTTGACGAAGCGCGGCTGCGCGGGCGCCAGATGGGCGAGGCGGCCTCGATCGTCGCGGCCCTGCCGGCGGTGCGCGAGGCTCTGATCGAGGCCCAGCGCGGCTTTGCCGGGCGCCCCGCCGGCGCCGTGCTCGACGGACGCGACATCGGAACCGTGATCTGCCCGCAGGCCGACGTCAAAATCTTTGTCACCGCGAGCCTCGAGGCGCGCGCCCAGCGCCGCGCGCTGGAGCTCGCGGCGCGCGGCGAAAAGATTGATTATGGCGCGATCCTGGAAGATATCGCCAAGCGCGACGCGCGCGACTCGGGCAGAGCCGCAGCGCCGCTGAAGGCCGCCCCGGATGCTACCGTTCTCGACACGAGCCGGCTCAGCGTCGAGGCGGCTTTTGCCGAGGCGCTGCGAATCGTCGAAGCTTGGCGAGGTCGGCATGATCAAACGCAAAGCCTTTGAAAACGCCGAGGTCGAGGCGGTCTTCCGGTCCTATCCCGAGGCGTTGCGCGAGAAATTGCTGTCCTTGCGCCAGTTGATATTCGAGGCCGGCTTAGCGACGGACGGCGTCGGCGCGCTCGAAGAGACGCTCAAATGGGGACAGCCGAGCTATGTCACCCGGCAAACGGGCAGCGGCAGCACGGTGCGCATCGACCGCGTGACGCCCAGGACGCAATATGCGGTCTATTTCCATTGCCAGACGAATCTCGTCGCGACCTTCCGCGAGCTCTATCCCGGCCAAATGAAGTTCGGCGGCAATAGGAGCATCCTATTCGAGGCGGAAGACATGATTCCGCAAGAGGCTCTGAGCCATTGCGTGTCGTTGGCGCTGACCTATCATTTGCGAAGAGTGCGAATTCGCCGGCAGCGCGGATGACTTATTCTCGCGACGCGGGGTCGCCCTGTCCCTTCGACCCTTGAGCAACGGAAGAGTTAGCCGCAACCCATCGTTTTGATTCGCTCGCGGCCATCGCGATTCATCGCGCTATTGGACCCAGACGCCACTTTTGGGTGTGTTTTGTCGCGTCACAACCGAAGACCCCGCCGGAGCGCCGTCCGGCTGCGCCAATTTGGGGCGCCATTAACGGTTTCTTCACCACGCAAGCCGAAACATCGCGCTTGCGGCGCCAACCGAGCCGATGGCGCTTCAATTCGCAAACCTCGACGACGGTCGCAAAAATGAACAGAGCTGCTGCTTGGAGCGTCAGGGGAGTCGGGCTTGAAACGCGCGACGCCGCGCAAGAAGCCGCTCGCCGCGTCGGCATGAGCCTTGGCGAATGGCTCGATGAAGTGATCGCCGAGCGCGCCGCCGATCAGGGCGTCGACCCGGAAGATTTCGACCAGGACGAAAAGCTCGAAGCGATCGGCGATCGCCTGTCCAGCCTGTCGCGCCGCGGCGAATCCGCCGCCAGGCCTTGGCGCCTCGATGCGGAAGCGGAAGAACCGCGCGCGTCCGTGCATGCTCGCCGCTCCACGCCCGACGAATCGCGGCGCGCCGAGCAATTGCTCGACGCCGCGATCGGCAAATTAGAAAGCCGCGCGGCCAAGAGCGATGCGCGCACCGCGCGCGCGTTCGATTCCGTCGCAAGCTGGATCGAGCGCAGCCAGGACGGCCGGCGCGAGGAGCGCGAAATGCTGCAGGCGGTCGTCGGGCGCCTCGAAAGCCTGGAGGAGCGAATCGCCGCCCAGCAGGCGGCCGCCGCCGCTCCGAGCCCCCCCGCGGCCCCGGTTGAGCCGCCGCCCGAAAACGGCGCTCGCGACATCGATGCGCGCATGACCGAATTGTCGCGGCGGATCGAGGCTGCCGAAAAGGCGCTGGCGGCGCCTCGCGCGCGGCCGCACCTCGACATCAACGAAGCCGTCTCGCAGATCGCGCGCCGTCGGCAGGAACTCGATGCGCGGGCCGGCAATGGCGAGCCCGCGCCCGCCAAACGGAACTGGCGCAATTTTGGCGTGGACGCGCCGGCGCTCGCCCGGCAAGCCGAACCGGCGCCTCCCGCCAGGGACATCGCCGCGGAAGCCGCCTCCAACGAGAGCGCCGCAAGCGAGCTGCAAATGGAGATCCGCAAGCTGAGCGAGCGCATTGATGAATTGCGCCGCGAGCAAAGCGAAAAACCGGCGGCGCCCCTGGTCAATATTGAAGTGCTGCGGGCCGAACTTGCCGCCATGTCGCGCTGCCTTGCCGATCTTGCTCCCAGAAACGCCGTCGTCGCGCTGGAAGGCGCGATACGCGATCTCAGCCAGCGCGTGGCGGCCTCGCGCGAAAACGGTGCGCGCGGCAATCTGCTGGCGCCCGTCGAAGGGCTCGTGGCGGAATTGCGCGAATCCTTACGCGCCCACGACCCGCGCCAGGCGGTGGAAGCGCTCCAACGCGAGATCGGCGGCATCGCCGCCAAAGTTGATGGCATTGCCCAGGCGAGCATCAGCCCCGCGGCTTTCGAGCGCATCCGCCAGCAGACCGAAGAGGCGCGCAATCTTCTGGCTGCGCTCGCCCAGCGCCCCGTGCCCCTCGATCGTTTGGAGAGGCAGATCGGTGTCCTTGCCGATCGCGTGGATCGCCTGTCGACGAGCCCGGCGCCGCATGCCGAATCGGCGGAGGTCGTCGCCTCGCTCGCCGAGGCCCGCGCGCAGGTCGAACGCTCGACGCCCGCCTCGGCCCTCGCTTCGATCGAGCGGCGGCTCGAACAGATCGCATCCAGAATGGATCAGGCGCTGGAGCACACGCCCAAAGCGCTTCTCGACACCGCTCCGCTGGAAGAGGCGATGCGCGAAATCAGCGCCAAGCTCGACAGGCCGTCCGCCATCGATCCAAACGCCTTCCAAAGCATGATCACTGATCTTGGCGCGCGCATCGATCGGCGCGTCATGCCCGTCATCGATACCGCGCCGCTTGAACAGGTCTTGCGCAAGCTGAGCGAGCGCCCGATCGCCGTCGACACCGAGCCGCTCGCCGGCATGATGCGGGAGATCAGCGCCAAGCTCGACAAGCCGTCGCCGCCGGCCGTCGATACCGGAACGCTCGAGCAGATGCTGCATTCTCTGCGCGACAAGATTGATGAGAATGCGTCGCCGCAATTTACCGCCGAGCGGATCGACCATGCCGTTGAGGTGCTTTCGCAGCAGATCGCCGCCAGGGGCGACGCCGCGCCCGACATCGGTGTGCTGGAAGCGCTCATTCGCGGGCTGGAGCAGAAGTTCGAGAACGCCCGCGCCGGCGACCAGGCGCAGGCGCTGGACGCGCTGAGCGCCCAGATCGCCGATATGAAGGACCGGCTTGACGCGTCTCCGGCTAAGCCTTCGTCGATCGGCGCGCTCGAGGCGATGGTCGCCGAATTGCTCGACCAGCTCGATCAGACCCAGCTTGCCTTGCGCAATGTTTCGCCGCCGCCGGTCCATGCGGCGGGCGGCGAGGAGGCCTTGGTCCAGAGCCTCGAGGATTTGCGCGCCGAGCAGAACCATTCCGACCGCCGCATTCAGTCGACGCTTGGCGGCGTCAGCGACATGCTGGAGGCGCTGGTCGACCGCATCGGCCAGATCGAGGAAGGCATCGCCCGCGCCGGCCAGGGTCCGCGCGATGCGGCGGACCTTGCGCCCTCGTCGCCCGCCAGACAGTCAGCCGCCGCCGCGGCGCCGGTCAATGCCGCGCTGCGTTCGCTGGACGCGACGATCCGCGAGGCTCCCGTCTTCGCGCCGGCCAGAGTCCCCGCCGAATCGCGCCCGGAGCGGGCGCCGGACGCTCGCGCGCCGCAATTTGCGCCATCGACGTCGATGCGCTCGATCGAGGGGTCCGATTTCCTCATCGAGCCGGGCGCTGGCGCGCCGATCCGCGCGCTCGAAAAAGATGCGATCGCCGCCGGTCCGAAGGGCGGCGTCAACGCCCATATCGCGGCGGCGCGACGCGCGGCGCAGGCCGCGCTCGCCGAGACCGCCAATAATATCGCGAAGGATGGCGCCAAGCCGTCGCCCGGCGGGACGGCGGTTTTGACCAATGCCGGCGGTATCGAACAGGCGAAGGCGTTTTTCGCCGCGCGCCGTCGGCCAATCTTGCTGGGCGTGGCTTTATTTGCGCTGATCGCCATCGTCGCCGTCGAGCTTGGCGTCATGCGCCAGCCCAATATGCAGAAGTCCGAAAGCGACCCGATCGTCGCGCCCAATCTGACGAGCGCGGAGGCGCCCAAGGATGCTGCCGCCGCGCCGGGCAAGAGCGACGCCCGTGCGGTCGATCCAACGCCGGTCGGCTCGATCAGCGCCGCGCCGGGCGCCGGCCCGACCACCAAGTTCCTGACGCCCGCTCCGGCCGAACTCGTGGCTTCGATCCCGCCGGCCGCGCCACAAGGCCTGCGCGAGGCGGCCGCCGCGGGCGATCCGGCCGCGCAATTCGAACTGGCCGCGCGCCTGGCCGAGGGGCGCAACCTGACGCGCGATCCCCATGCCGCCGGGCAATGGTTCGAGCGGGCGGCGGCGCAAGGCCTGGCGCCGGCGCAATACCGGCTCGGCTCGCTCTATGAAAAAGGCCTTGGCGTGACCCGCGACGCGCCGCTCGCCAAGGCCTGGTATAAAAAGGCCGCCGAGGCCGGCAATGCGCGCGCCATGCATAACCTTGCGGTGCTCATCGCCGAAGGGGCCGGCATCAAGCCCGACTACACGGAAGCTGCCGACTGGTTCCAAAAAGCCGCCTTACTGGGCGTCAAGGACAGCCAGTACAATCTGGCGATCCTCTATGCGCGCGGCATGGGGGTGGGGCAGGATCTCGGCCAAGCTTGGCTCTATTTCTCGCTCGCGGCCCAGCAGGGCGATCTCGACTCCGCCAAGAAGCGCGATGAAGTGGCCGCCAAGATGGACGCCAAGACGCTCGCCGCTGATGCGACGGCGTTGGCCAATTTCCGCGCCGCGACCCCCGTCGCGCTCGCCAATGAGGTGCCCGCGCCTGCCGGAGGCTGGGATTTCGGCAAAACGGGCGCCCCGCAGGCCGCGCCCGCGCAACCCGCGCCGCCGCCACAGCCGACACGCCAACCGCAGGCGAGCAATCTGGCGCCGCACACGCCCCACTCGACGCCTATGTGACCAGAGGTTGGGGACGTTGGCGCCCGCAGGCCGGCTCAGCGCCAAACGGGCGCGATCGATCGATCTTGCGCGCCCGTCCCTCGACAGATTCGCGGCCCAGCCCTATGAACCGCCGTTGGGGCCCCGCCGATAGAGGATTTCATGCCGCCGCCATTGGATCGTCGCGCCGCCATCCAGGGCGCGGCCGCCGCCCTTGCGGCGCCGCAGGCGAGCGGGGCGTTCGCCGCGTCCTCGCGCCTCCAGCTTCGCCTGATGGGCACGAGCGATCTTCACGCCAATATTTTCGCCTATGATTATTATCGCGACCGGCCCGACGACCGGGTGGGCCTGGCCAAAACCGCCGGGCTCATCGCCGCCGCACGCAAGGAAGCCCAGAACGCGGTCCTGCTCGACAATGGCGACATCATCCAGGGCACGCCGCTCGGCGATTATGTCGCGCTCTCCAAGGGCCTGAAAAAGGGCGACATTCACCCGATGATCGCCGCGATGAACGTGCTGGGCTATGCCGCCTGCACGCTCGGCAATCACGAGTTCAACTACGGCCTCGATTTTCTCGAAATCGCTTTGGCGGGAGCGAATTTTCCGGCTGTCTGCTGCAATATTTTCAAGCCCGACGGTTCGTTCTACGTGCCGCCCAGGCTCGTCCTGGAGCGCGTTTTTCGCGATGATTCGGGCGCCGAACAGAAGCTGCGCGTCGGTATTATCGGCTTCACGCCGCCCCAGATCATGCAATGGGACCAGAGCCATCTTGCCGGCCGCGTCACGACGATCGGCATAGCGGAAGCCGCGAGCCTTTATGTGCCGCAACTGCGCGCAAGCGTCGATCTCGTCGTTGCGCTCTGCCATTCCGGCATATCGCGCAAAGCCCCGCCGCAACCGGCCGAAGAAAACGCGGCGCTGGCGCTGGCGCTGGTTCCCGGCATCGACGCAATGTTCCTAGGCCATCAGCACCTGGTGTTGCCTGGGGCGGATTTTGCCGGCATCGAGGGGGTCGACGTCGCCAAGGGCGCGCTCCATGGGGTTCCCGCCTTCATGCCGGGTTTTTGGGGCAGCCATCTCGGGCTCATCGATCTAACGCTGGAACGCTCGGAAGCGAACTGGCGCGTCGTCGGCGCCAAAGTCGAGGCGCGCGCCATCTATGCGCGCGACGACCGCACGGTCACCCCGCTCGCCGTCGCCGAGCCCTCCGTGCTCGCCGCCGCACAAGCGGCTCATGACGAAACGCTGGCCTATGTGCGCTCGCCCGTCGGCGACATCGCCTCGCCGATCCAGTCTTTCTTTGCGCTCGTCGCCGACGATCCGTCCGTGCAGATCGTCAATTCGGCGCAGAGCTGGTATGTCAAGCGCCTCGCCGCGACGATGCCGGCGCTGCAAGGTTTGCCCATTTTGTCGGCGGCGGCGCCGTTCAAATCGGGCGGACGCGGGGGCCCAGATTATTACACGGACGTCAAGGCGGGCGCGATCGCGATCAAGGATGTGGCCGACATCTATCTTTATCCCAACACGTTGCGCGCGGTGAAAATCGATGGCGCGACCTTGCGCGAATGGCTCGAGCGCTCGGCTGGAATCTTCCGGCCGATTGATCCCGCAAGCTCCGCCGAGCAGGCGCTGATCGATCCGGCTTTCGCCGCGTATAATTTCGACGTGATCGACGGCGTGACCTATGTCATCGACGTGACGCAGCCCTCGCGCTACGATACCGAAGGCGCGCTGATCGCGCACGATGCCCATCGCATCGTCGATCTCAAATTCGAGGGCGCGCCGATCGAGGCGGGGCGCAATTTCCTCGTCGTCACCAATAATTATCGCGCGAGCGGCGGCGGCAATTTCCCCGGCTGCGACGGCTCGACCGTCGTGCTGGAGGCCCCCGACACGAATCGGGAGGCGCTGGTTCGCTATATCGTCGAGACCAAGCATGTCGAGCCGAAGGCCGACGGCAATTGGCGTTTTGCGCCATGGCCGTCCAACGTCGTCGCGACTTTCCTCACCTCGCCCGCCGCGGCTGCCGTCGCCGCGCCGGCGGGCGTCAAGCTCACGCCGATGGGCGATGCGCCGGGCGGCTTCGTCAAATACCGCATCGAGCAATAGGCGCGCTTTACAGCCTCTCGCTTGCGCTCCGCTCCATCGCCGCGCGTTGCGTCCAGTCCGGCCGCAGGATCGACATGACGAGTTCGTCGCGGTTCACGCCGTTGAAGAAAGCGCTGCCGCGCGAGAGTCCCTCGACCTCAAAGCCGACGCTTTCATAGACGCGGCGGGCGCGCAGATTGTCGGGAAACAGGCCGAGGGAAAGCCGATAGGCCTTGGTTTGTCCGAAAACCGCGCCGACGACCGCGCGCAGGAACGGCTTGCCGAGGCCCTCGCCGGGCCGCACGACGGCAAAGCGCTTGATATGTGTGACCTGTTCGGGCGAGGCCCAGTCGCGCAGGATCGCAAAGCCGATCTTTTCGCCGCTCTGCGCGCCGAGGAAATAGGCAAGGCGCGCGTCGCTGAGCGCGGCGCAATGCCAGCCCTCGTCGGAACGCCCGACCAGATGCTCGTAGCCCTCGGTGCGTTCCGTCGCCATGATGAAGGGGATATCGGCGAGGGTCGGGCGCATCAGTTGCACCGGTGCGGCGGTCAATTTGGCGTTCCCTTCCAAACCGCCATCCTGCCCCAAATAGCCTGGACTGCGCCATGCGACCTTAGAGCAAGATCGCGCGGAAATGGCGTGTCCCAACGGCGCCTACACCCGGCGTCAATACTTCCTATGTTAGCAATGGTTCAATTCGCTTCGAAGCGAGGGACGCCGCGACATTTGGACCGAACCGAAGCCTGAATGGCCTTCAGAGAGATGATGACTCGATGCTTTCGATGTTGAAGAAGCCGCTCTTCGGATCCTTCGTGGCGTTGGCGATCACGGTTTCGACGGCGGGAGCGCCGCAGATGGCGCAGGCGACCGGCGGGGGAGGCGGCGGCGAGCGCGTCGGGCGCGGCGCCCATGCCGACGCTCCGCGCGAAGATCGCCCGCGCGGCGAAGTCGGGGATCGCGGCGGCGCGAGCCGCGACCACCGTCACGCCGGCCATCTATACGGCGGCGCGGATGGGGAGCCTCTTTACGTCGGCAATTTCTACGGCGGCGGCTGGCGCGACGATTATTACCGCGATCACCGCCTGGAGGGGCTCTTTTTCAGCGGCGGCGGCTGGCCTCTCCAATCCCTGATATTGGGCAATACCTATGGCGCGGGTGACTTCCAGCCCTGCATACACCGCGACGTCTACGGCGATCTATACCAGGCCTGTTGATCGAACGCGCGCGCCGGTCGCCGCAACCATAAGAAATGCGCCGCCCCTCACCCCGACCGCCGCTCCCACAGCACGATGCTGGTGAACGCGAACGCTTCCGCGCCGTGCTGGTTGACGCCGATGTTGCGCGCGGTCACCAGGCCCCATTGCGGGCGCTTGGTTTCGCGCATCGTCTCGATGCGGCTCGAATAGGCGATCGTGTCGCCCGCGCGCACGGGCGCGGGCCAGCGCATGTCGCGAAAACCGGGCGAGACGCCAAGCTGCGGCAAGACTTCGCCCAGCGCCGCCCGCGCCGCCCGCGCGCGCTCGCGCCCGTCGATCATCAGCCGCATGCAGATACTGGCCGTGTGCCAGCCCGACGCGATCAGCGAGCCATAGATCGACGCCTTGCCGCCCTCCTCGCTCAGATGGAAGGGCTGCGGATCGTAGAGCACTGCGAAAGCGATGATCCCCTCGCGCGTAAAAGTATGCGCGCCGAGCGCTTTCGTGTCGCTGATCCGTTGATCCTCGTAGAACAGGCTCATGGCGCGGCCCCCTCGCCGGCCGGGCGCCGTTTGACCAGAACGACGTTTTTCTGGGTCATCACGATTTCGCCGAGTTGGTTCAGCACTTCGAAGAAAAAATCGACAATGCCAAGTTCGGGCTTGGAGGCCGAGGGGCGCGCGCCGAGCGTGGTGCGCCGCACGCAAAGGCGGTCGCCGGGGCGCACGGGTTTGGGCCAATTGACTTCCTCCATGCCGGGCGCGCCCTGCGAGGCCGATCGATTGAGGAAATTGTCGCAATTCATGCGCATCAGCATGGCCGCTGTATGCCAGCCCGAGGCGATGAGGCCGCCGGTCATCGTCTCGCGCGCCGAGGCCTCGTCGAGATGGAACGGCTGCGGGTCGAATTGCTCGGCAAAGGCCTTGATGCGGGCCGCGGAGACTTCGATGTCGCCATATTGGACGATTTCGCCCGGCGGAAAATCCTCAAAATATAAAAGACCCATCCCCGTCTCCCCGCTCCGTCCGCTCTGTCAGTTGGCGAATCTGAAATGCAGCACGTCGCCGTCGACGACGACATAATCCTTGCCCTCCAGCCGGAATTTGCCGGCCTCGCGCGCGCCCGCCTCGCCATGGCCCTGGACATATTCGTCATAGGCGATGGTTTCCGAACGGATGAAGCCCTTTTCGAAATCGCTATGGATGACGCCCGCCGCCTGCGGCGCCCGCGAGCCTTTCTCGACCGTCCATGCGCGCGCCTCTTTCGGGCCGACGGTGAAGAAGGTGACGAGATGCAACAGATCGTAGCCGGCGCGGATCACCCTGTTAAGGCCGGGCTCTTTGAGGCCGACCGCGTCGAGATATTCCATCTGCTCGGCCTGCGGCAGCACGGCGATTTCGCTCTCGATCTTGGCCGAGACTACGACCGCCGCCGCGCCCTCCTTGGCCGCCTGCTCGCGCACCTTGTCGGAAAAGGCATTGCCCTTGTCGGCGCAGGCCTCCTCGACATTGCAGACATAAAGCACCGTCTTGGAGGACAGCAGGCCCAAGGAACGGAACAGGCGCTGTTCCTCGGGGCCGATGCCGGCCACTCGCGCCGGGCGCCCTTCGCGCAACTCGGCCAGGCAGCGATTGACGAGAACCAGCGTCTCCTTGGCCTCCTTGTCGGTGCCCTTGGCTTTCTTTTCGATGGCGAAGACGCGCCGCTCGAGACTGTCGAGATCGGCCAGCATCAGCTCGGTTTCGATCGTCTCGATGTCGGACAAGGGATCGATGCGCCCCTCGACATGGGTGATGTCGCCATCCTCAAAGCAGCGCACGACATGGGCGATCGCGTCGCATTCGCGGATATTGGCGAGAAACTGGTTGCCCAAACCCTCGCCCTTCGAGGCGCCGCGCACGAGCCCGGCGATATCGACGAAGGTGAGACGCGTGGCGATAATCTCCTTCGAGCCGGCGATCTCGGCCAGCGTGGCGAGCCGCGCGTCCGGCACGGCGACATCGCCGACATTGGGTTCGATGGTGCAAAAGGGATAATTGGCGGCCTGCGCCGCCGCCGTCTGCGTCAACGCGTTGAATAGCGTCGACTTGCCCACATTGGGAAGCCCGACAATGCCGCATTTGAAGCCCATGAGGGAAGCGCCCGCGAGTGTTGCCAAGGCGTTTGCGTCAGCCAAATGGAGGGGTTATCGCCGCTTCTCCCTCCCCCCTTGTGGGGGAGGGTTAGGGTCGGGGGGTGCGCTGAACTATCCAAACGATGCGCAATGGCTGTTTGGATAGTTCAGCCCGACCCCACCCTAACCCTCCCCCACAAGGGGAGGGAACGCGCACAATCCGTTCCATTTGGCTGACGCAAGGCGCCAGGATGTGAGGGCGGGCTATGCGGGGCGGCGGCGAAAAAGGCAAGGGGAGGGCGCGTCCCTTCTCCCGCCTTCAGCGGGAGCGGACGAATGCTTCGCATTCGCCTAGGGAAGGTGGCCTTCGCGTAAGCGAAGGTCGGATGACGGCCTTGCAGGAAGAGGCGCAAGAACCGCACCGTCGCGCCGCTTCAATTCCAAACCCAGGGGTTGGGGGCCACGCCGCCGAGCCGCCGCCAAGCGGCTGCGCCGCTTCTGCGCTTCGCTACGGCGCCTTCGGCGTGACCGCGTCTCAGCGGCGTGACAGCGCGCCGCTACGGCCTTCCTATGCCAGCGCCGAGCGGACAGGCTCGCGGAGCCGAAAATTGAACTTGCCACCACCGTTCCGGCGGGCGCCCTATCCCGTGAACTGCACCAGCTTGCGCGTCGCCAGATCGACCGTCACGGAATCGTCGGGCGTCTTGGCGCCAGCGCCATCGCTGGCCGGGTGGTATTCGATGCGTAGCTGCTTGGCCGTCACGATGACGCGAAGATAGCCGTAATCCTCGTCGTCATAGTTCTCCAACGTCACCTTGTCGGACTTGGCCGGAACGTCCAGTTGTTTTGGCGTTCGCAAGGGGGTGTTCGTATCCTTTTTGGTCTGGAGCTTGGCGAGGCCATGGCCGCCGTTGCCGCAGATGAAATAGGGGATTTGCGCGGCGCCATGGGCGCGCGTGAAGCGCTGGTAATTATGCGCATGGCCCAACAGCACCGCATGAGGCCAGACGCCGGCCGCATCGCACTCGGCGTCGATTTGCGCAAGCATCTTGAGGCTCCAGCCGTGCATGCTGCCCGCAGTATAGGCGGGATGGTGATGAGCGATCAGCAAGGCCCCCTTGAATCCGTCGGATTTCACCCGCGCCAGCGCCGCATTGAGATAGGCGATCTGCGAATTGCCGATCGTGTCGTCGGCGATGACGCCCGGGTCCTCCAGCGTGTTGCTGTAAAGGGCCAGGATACGCAGGAGCGGCGCCTCGAGGGTGAAGAACACGCCGGGCTGGATTTGCGCGGTGCGCGAGAGGCCGCCGGCCTCCGGCGCCACTTCGAATTCGGGCGCGCAGAAATTGTCGAGAAAGGCCGCCAGGCTCGTCGCATTCGTGTTCGGCGCGACCATTCCGTCATGGTTGCCGGCGATCGCCAGGATCGGCGCGGGGTAGTCGCGGTAAGGCTCATAGAACTGGTCGTAGTAATATTGCGGCTCGCCGAAACCGTAGATGACGTCGCCGAGGTGAAAGAGGAAGCTCGGCTGCTCCGCCTTGTCGTCGGTGAAGTCGTTGACCATCTTGTCCGCGACGAGATTCTGGGATTCCGGCCCGCGGGTGCTTCCCGTGTCGCCCGTCGAATGAAACACCAGCTTGCCGTTCGCCGCGATCTGCTTTTGCAGCGCGGCTTCGTCGACGCCGAGCGCGGTGGCGAGCGTCAGCCTCGGTTCGGGCAGGCCGCGCGGTGCGGGAAACGGCAGCGCTTCGAGCTTGTGCTGACGGTTGAGCGCGTCGATTTGCTTGTAGGCGGCGCCGTCGGAGGGATGCTTGGTCTCAAACTTCTTGGGGTCTTCGGTGGGCTGCGGCTGGCCGAACACGGGGTGGCCGACCGGTGTCGAGCCCGTGTTGTCGACCACTGTCGAGCCCGTATCGACGGGCGCAACATGGTGAACTTTTTTGGGCTTACGGGTATGCGGTCTGCGAGTCATGTTGGCTCCTCCCCGGAACAGACAGAATCACGTCGCCGATCGGGCCTGATGACCTCGCCTCAAAACGCGCCGGGGCCCGAATTCAGCGTGCGCGCGGTCGCCTATTTGGTCGGAAATTCAATTGTCGAATCCATCGCAGCCATACGATTGAGCAGCGCGGCGCAGCCGATCTGATGATCGACGGCATTGGGATCATAATGACCGTCGGCGATATATTTGCCTTTGACGTATTGGTCTGTGGACGCCCAGATATAGGGCGAGGGCCGGCCGCGCGCGGCGTAGCCCAATCCGTTATATTCTTCGAGCAAGGTAAGGGCGCCGCCGGCGGTCCAATCCTTCCATCGCGCCGCATGGGGTGCGCAATTGGTCAGCGCGTCGACCGCGGCGTCTTCCCAGCTAGCGAACGGACCGCGTCCTTTGGGCACGTGGATGGAGGTTTTGTTCCAGGGATCGCCTTGCGCGATATTGGCCTTCCAACTTTGCGAAGCTTCACGCTCGTGAATCACCGCAATGACGAACCAAGGCACGCTCGTCTTTTTCGAAACGGCGGAATATTGCGCCTTTGCGCCGGCAGCGACCAATTGATGAGCGGTCTTGTCGATGAGCGGCGTGAGGCTCGCCGTAACCCGCATGGCTTGCCAACGACTTGCGTTGGCTTTCTTCAGAGCCGCGATGTCAGCCATGGCTTGCCGCTCCCAGAGTTGATGTCGGCGGGCGACCTCTCAATATGACTTTTGCCGACTTGTCAGACGGGCAAGGCAGGATGCGCGCCCCGGGCTTGTCTATCAAGCGGCGGGCGTCACAGGCGGGCGTCACAAAAACCATCGCCGTTTTCGCCGCAACGCAACGGATCGCCGCGTTGCCGGACGCCGCTTTATTTATCGACGAAATACCCCGGGCGCGCCGGCGAGCGCTTGCCTATCGGCTCGGCGCGAAACAAAAGATTGACGAAACGCCGATCGCCGACGATTCTATCGTGAGGCGCGAGAGGCCGTTGCGCGCCTGTCAATCGAAGCCGGCGCGCCCATGCTTCTCTTTGAGCGGAAATTGCCGATTCCGCGTCAAACCTCGGCAATCCAAGGTTGCCGCGAGGCAAAGAATTCTCGCAAGACGTTGAGATTATTAAATCGAACCAGAAGAAATCATCAAGAAACACCAGATTCCAAATTTTCGGACCCCACTTTCGGCGATGGGAAAGCTTTAATGCAGTCGGGACAAGCAAGCCGCACCGCGCTCGGCGCCGCTGGGCACCGCGCCGCCCATCAGGTGCTGGAGAGGGGATTCATCTTCTCCGATCCGCTGGCCCTTCGCATCCTGGGACCAGAGGCCGAAGAGGCGGTCGGCGAGGCCCAACGTGAGCCGCACCGGCGCGGCCTGCGTCTGTTCATCGCGGTGCGGACGCGCTTTGCCGAGGACGCTCTGGCGGCGGCGGTTGCGCGAGGCGTCAGCCAACTCGTGGTGCTCGGCGCCGGCCTCGACACCTATGCCTATCGCGGCCCCTCAAGCGACCGTCTGCGCATTTTTGAAGTCGACCATCCCTCAACTCAGGCCTGGAAGCGCGAGCGGCTCGCCGCCGCGTCGATCGCGATCCCCGAAGCGCTCACTTTCGCGCCGGTCGATTTCGAACGCGCGGGGCTAGCGGAGGGTCTGGCTGCCGCCGGCTTCGATCCCGGGCGGCAGACTTTCTTCACCTGGCTCGGCGTCGTTCCCTATCTCACCGAACCAGCGATCTTTGCGACGCTCGGCTTCATCGCCGGTCTGCCGGGCGGCGCGCATGTCGCGTTCGACTATTCCAATCCGACCGAATCGATCGTCGACCCGGGCCGCCGCGCCGCCCATGAAGCGCTTGCCGCGCGCGTCGCCGCCGCCGGCGAGGTGTTCAGGACGCATTTCGAGACGCTGGCGCTCGGCGCGAGATTGAAGGCGTTGAGCTTTTGCGAGATCGAGGATCTGGGCCCGGCCGAGATCGCGGCGCGCTATTTTCCCGGCCGGACGAGTTCGGCCTCGGGCGGCGGCGGTCACGTTGTGCGCGCGACGACGGTTTGAGGCCGCGCCTCACCGCATATTGCCGGTATGCCCCAGCGAATAGCGGCCCGGCTGCGGCCAGACCGTCAAGCCATGCGGCATGCCGCCGACCGGAATGGTCCTGACCGAACCGTTGGCCGTGTCGATCGCATAGACGGCGCCGTCATAGCGGGCCGAGAGCCAAAGCGTCGCGCCATCGGCGCTCACATTGCCCATGTCAGGGCTGCCGCCATTGGGGATCGGCCAATTGGCGACGACTTCGCGGCTTTTGAAGTCGATCACCGATATGCTGCCGGCACCCTGCTTGACGCCGGCCAGATTATGGGTGCCGCGATTGGTCACGTAAAGCCGCTTGCCGTCGCGGCTCGGATAGAGGCCGTGCGTTCCGACGCCGGTCGGGATGAAGGCGATTTCCTTGAACGTCTCGCCGCTAATGACGACAACGCCGTCGCCCAGCATGTCGGCCACGAAGAACACCGAGCCGTCGGGCGAAATCCTGATGTCCTGCGGCATATGGCCGGCCGCCATCTGCAGAGTGCCGACGAGCTCGCGCCTGTTGATATCGATCTTGACGAGCGAATTGTTGAATTCGCAGGTGAAAATCGCGTAGGAGCCGTCGATCGCAAAATCGGCATGGTTGATGCCCGAACATTGCGGCGCGTTGACATAGCCCTGCAGGTCCATCGTATGGGGATCGCGGAACTCGAGGCGGCGCATTGCTTCGGCCACCACGATCGCCGAGCGCCCGTCGGGCGTGAAATACATATTATAGGCGTCGTCGACCTTCACCGGCGCGCCTGGCTTGCCGGTTTTGGGGTCGATCGGCACGAGCGAACCATGCGCGCCCGGGCCGCTGACGTCGCCCGTCACCCACAGCGTCTGCAAATCCCACGAGGGAACGATATGCTGCGGGCTGGCCCCGGCGGCAAAATGATCGACAACCGTGAAAGTGGCGGGATCAATCACATCGACCTTGCCGGTGATGAGATTGGGCGAATAGATGCGCGCCAGGGCGCCCGCCACCGCCGGGCTGAAATTATTGGCGCGCACTTCGGAATAGACATTGGTCGGGTCGACGACCGGCGGGATTGACGTGTTCGACGGGGGAAGCCGGAAACTGTCGGGCGGGCCGAGTTCGAAGGCGGCCTGGCGGATGAAATCCTCCGGCTGGCGGTCGCCCTCGACAAAGCGGCGGCATAGAGCCGCGCATTGGTCGGCGCTCACGCAATAGGTCGAAACGGGCAGCGATTGCGCGCTTTCCAGCAGCGAATCCGACCCTGCGGCGGCGCAAAACGCGAGAATGAACATACGAATAAGCGGGGTCGACATCGTCAAAGCCATTCACCGATCGCCGCCGACTCAGTGGCGGCAGAATATGATTCGGATCGATATTGACGTAGCGGCGATGACTGGCCGATGAACAATTGAGGCAATTTTGTCGCAGAATGGCGGCTGATTCGCGTTTACGAACCCTTGGCGTCTTCATTAGTCCAGGGTTTCACGGTAAAACCATACCGCTAACCCCACCGCGCAAAGCATGAAAAGCGCGATCGGCCAAATGTCGGGCGCGATCTCGCTCCAGCCATTCCCCTTCAACAACATGCCGCGCACGATGCGCATCGCATGAGTGGTGGGAAAGACTTCGCCGGCCCATTGCGCCCACAAAGGCATGCCGCGAAACGGAAACATGAAGCCCGACAGCAGGAACGAGGGCATCAGCGTGAATTGCGCCAGTTGCGTCGCCTGCATCTGATTGGCCGAGATGGTCGAGAAAGTGACGCCGAGCGCCAGATTGCCGCCCATGAACAGGCCGAGCGCGGCCAGCAACAGGGGAATCGAGCCGCGAATCGGCATTTGAAAGAACAAAGCCGAGGCGATGAGGACGAGAGCCAGCTGGATATAGCCGATCACCAGATAGGGCGTGATCTTGGCGATCATCACTTCAAGCGGGCGCACCGGCATGGCCAGTAGGTTTTCCATCGTGCCGCGCTCGCGCTCCTTGGTGATCGACAGAGTCGTCACGAACAAGGTCGAAAAGGTCGGGATGATGCAGATGAGGCCCGGCACGATGTTAAGCACGGTCAGTTGCTCAGGATTATAGCGGGCGTGTATGACGAATTGAAACGCCGGCGTCTGGGGCTCGGCCTGCCGGATGGGGGGCAGATCGCGCTGCAGATCGGCGCCGAGCGAGGCGAGGGCCGCCGTCGCGTTGCCGATCGCCGAAGGGTCGGTCGCATCGGCGTCGACCAGGACGGAGGGCGATTCGCCGCGATCGACGGCGCGGTCGAAACCCGGCGGAATCTCGATCACGAACAATAGATCGCCGCCAGCCAGACCCGCCTCCGCCTCGGCCTCGCTGGCGAGTGGAATCACATTGTAATAGCCAGAGTTTTTCAGCGCGGCGACGATCGTGCGTTCATATTTCGAATGATCGCTCGACAGCAGGCCGGTGGGCAGGTTTTTCGGATCCGAATTGATAGCGTAGCCGAACAGGAACAATTGCATGATGGGAATGGCGATGATGATGCGCAAAGTCATCGCGTCGCGCCGCACCTGGATTGTTTCCTTGCGCAGAAGCGCAAACAGCCTAGGGAAGGAAAAGCCGCTCATGGCGGAGCCTCCTTCACGCTCAGCATGTGGATGAACACATCTTCGAGACGCGGCTCGACCTCCTTCCATTCAAGGTCGCCGCCGATCGAATGAATGGCGGTTGTCAAAGCGTTGCGGTCGTTCCCGCCACATGCAACGCGCGCCCGAATACGGCCGCCGCCTCGATGCCGTTCTTCTGCCGCAAAGCGCGCGCCGCCTCGTCGATGCCGGCGCCGGTCGCCTCGAAAGTGATGAGGCCCGACTGGCGGGAAACCTCGTCGGCGCTTCCCTGCACGACGATATGCCCGCTGGCGAGATAGACGATGCGCTTGCAGCGCTCCACCTCGTCCATGTAGTGGGTCGAGACGAGAACGGTCAGCCCGTCGCCCGCCATATCGTGGATGAGATCCCAGAATTGGCGGCGCGCCAGGGCGTCGACGCCGGCCGTCGGCTCGTCGAGCAGCAGCAATTTGGGCTGATGCAGCACGCAGGCGGCGAGCGCCAGTCGTTGCTTCCAGCCGCCAGAAAGCTCGCCCGCCAATTGGTCCCGCCGGTCGGCCAGGCCCATCCGACCCATAATGTCCTGGACCGCCTTGGCGCGGCTCTTCATTTCATAGACGCTGGCGACGAAATCGAGATTTTCGAAAACGGTAAGGTCTTCGTAGAAGCTGAATTTCTGCGTCATATAGCCGACGTCGCGGCGAATCAGCGCCGCCTGGCGAATGATGTCGAAGGGCCGGCGCCGGCGTCCGGAACGAGCAGGCCGCAAAGCATGCGGATCGTCGTCGTCTTGCCGCTGCCATTCGCGCCCAGAAAGCCGCAAATCTCGCCTTTGGCGACTTGCAGCGTAAGGCCCTCGACGACCTTTCGCGCGCCAAAGCTCTTGCGGAGGTCGCGAACGTCAATGACATAGTCGCTCATCGCGGCGGCCCTTGAGCTTTGGGGCGCACCGACACCGGCTGTCCCGGGTTCAGCAAAGGGGCCTCATTCGGCTTTGGCCACGCCTCGGCCTCGAACACGAGCTTGCCGCGCGTCGACTCGCTGTAGATGACGGGCGGGGTGAATTCGGCCTGCGGAGCGATGAACGAAATGGTCGCCGTCAATCGGGCGGGCAGGCGTCGCACAAAAGCGCGACCTGATCGCCCGGACGAACGCCAGACAATGCCGGTTCGGGCACGAAGAAGCGCACGAAGATGTTTTCGGGCGGCAGGATCGAGACGACCGGCGCGCCGGCGGCGAGCGTTTCGCCGGGCCGCGCCAGCACGTCGGCGATTGTTCCGCTGACCGGCGAGACGACGTGGCGCTGTTCGAGCCGCCAGCGCCCATGGCGAGAGCGGCTTGCGCGGCTTCAGCCGCCGCGCCTTGCGCCTTTATCTCGCCCTCGCGCCCAACCGGCGCCCGCAACTGGACCAGCATCGCCTCCAAACCCCGCGCTTTCGAATTGGCCGAGCGCAGATCGGCCTGTTCCTGATCGACGATCTGGGCGGAAGCCGCGCCGGTCTTCAGCAGAGCTTGATTTCGCGTCAGATCTTCTTGCACCTTGTCGCGCGCGGCCTGGGCGTCCGCCAGATTAGCTTCGGCTTGTTGGATCTCGGTTGGCTTGGCGGGGCTTTGCAAATTGCCGAGCTGCTCCTGGGCCTGCGCCAGTTGGCGCGCGATCTGATCGGCCGACGCGCGATCGTCAGCGTCGTCTTGATCGAACAGAGGCGCGCCCTTGGCGATTCTGTCGCCGCGTTCGACATGGACCGCCGTCAGGAGGCCCTGTTGTGTCGGTCCGACTTTGACGAAATCCGCCTCGGCATAGCCCTGCCATTCGACCACGGCGGTCGGCCGCGGGCGAAGCAAGAACCACCAGGCCGCCAAAGCGGCGGCACAGGCGACGATGACGAGAATGACGCGCCGATCCAAAGGCTTGACCTTTTGCAACGCAACGATATAGTTACATTAACATCGCTTGCGGGGGCAGCAAGGCTGGAATGTCAGACAAGGAAACTTTGCTTGAAAGCGGCGAATTCCGGCGCGGGCCCGGCGGCCGACCAACGCGCCTGGAGGCCGAGCGACGCCATCGCGAGCTTCTGGAGACGACCAAGCGTCTGTTGCTGGAGCGTGGCTGGGAGGGCACGTCGATCGACGAAATCTCTCGCCAGTCGGGCGTCGCCAAACGGTTTCTCTATGCGCGTTATCCCGACAAGGCGGCTTTGTTCTTCGCTGTGGTCGCGCAATTTCGGGATGAACAAATCGGCGCGCTCGGGGGCCTTGGCGCGCCGCCGGACGATGTCGAGCAGGGTCTCTTCGCGCTTGCGGCGCAAATGTTTGATGTCGCGATGCGTGAAGAGACGTTCGCCATTATCCGTCTGTTCCTCGCCGAAGCGCCTCGCATGCGTGACTATGCCAGACTTTTCGCCGAAAGCTTTCCTCGTCGCGGCCTGTCCGGGATCGCACGTATTCTGCGGGTTTACGCCGAACGCGGCGCATTGAGTCTCGAGGATCCGCAGTTCGCCGCCGAGCATTTCGCCATGCTCGTCATCGGCGTGCCGCAGCGCTTGGCGATGCTTGGGCACCGCGACGCGCCGGAACATGAGGCGCGCCGGTTGCGCGCCGCCGTCAGGTTGTTTCTCGACGGTTGCCGGCGCAGGCTCGATCCCAATGGCCTGTCAAACGAGCCCTAGGCATAGTCGCCGGCTTCAATGCGCCTCGTCCCAATTGCCGGCCGCCCGCGCATCCACTTGCAGCGGCACGCTCAATTGCAGCGCCGGCATCGGCGCCTCGACCATCACCTTGGCAACGAGCTTGATCGTCGCCTCGACCTGATCCAGCGGCGCCTCGAACACCAGTTCGTCATGCACTTGTAACAGCATCAACGCATCCAAGCGCGCCGCGCCGAGCGCCTCGTCCATGCGGATCATCGCGCGGCGGATGATGTCGGCGGCCGAGCCCTGGATCGGCGCGTTGATCGAGGCGCGCTCGTTGAAGGCGCGCTCGGACGGGTTCGACGCATTGATGCGCGGATAATGGCATTTGCGCCCGAAAATGGTGCGCACGAAACCGTTGGCGCGCGCGGCCTTCTTGGTCGTTTCGATATAGTCGCGGATGCCGGGGAAGCGCTCGAAATATTTGCGGATATAGGCGCCTGCCTCTTCGCGTGGAATGGAGAGCTGATTGGCCAGACCGAACGCCGAAATGCCGTATATGATGCCAAAATTGATCGCCTTGGCGCGCCGCCGCACTTCGCCAGGCATGTCTTTCACCGGCACGCCGAACATTTCCGAGGCGGTCATCGCGTGAATGTCGAGGCCGTCGGCGAATGCCTGTTTCAACTGGCCGATGTCGGCGATATGGGCGAGCAGGCGCAGTTCGATCTGGCTATAGTCGGCCGAGATCAGCGCATGGCCGGGCGTGGCGACGAAGGCCCGGCGGATTTTGCGCCCTTCCTCGTTGCGCACCGGAATGTTCTGGAGATTGGGTTCGGAGGACGAGAGCCGCCCCGTCGTCGTCGCCGCCAACGCATAGGACGTGTGCACGCGTTTGGTCGTCGGATTGACGAAGCCGGGCAGCGCATCGGTATAAGTCGATTTGAGCTTCGCGAGCTGGCGCCAATCGAGGATGCGCGCAGGCAGTTGATGCCCCTCGGCAGCCAAATCGTCGAGCACGCTTGCGGAAGTCGACCAAGCGCCCGTCGCGGTCTTCTTGCCGCCAGGCAGGCCCATCTGGCCAAACAGGATATCGCCAAGTTGCTTGGGCGAGCCGAGATTGAAAGGCGCGCCGACGAGCGCGTGAATCTCCGCCTCGAGCCGCGCCATTCCTTGCGCGAATTCGCCCGACAGGCGTGAGAGGATTTCGCGATCGATCGAAATGCCGCGCCGCTCCATGCGCGCCAACGGCGCGACAAGCGGTCGCTCCAGCGTCTCGTAGATCGTCGTCATGCCCTCGGCGGGCAGGCGCGGTTTGAGCGCGCGCCAAAGACGGAACGTCACGTCGACGTCCTCGGCGGCATATTCGGTTGCCTGGGCAATCCCGACGCGGGCAAAGCCGATGAAACTCTTGCCCGAGCCGGCGACCTCTCCGAACTGAATGGTCTTATGGCCAAGCCAGCGCTCGGCGAGAGCATCCATGCCGTGGCCTTCGTTCGTGGACCCAGCGTCGAGCGCATAGGAAACCAGCATCGTGTCGTCGATGGGGGCCGTCTCGATGCCGCGCTGCCTGAAGACGTGCCAATCGAACTTGACGTTCTGGGCGATCTTGAGAATCCCCTGCGCTTCCATCAGCGGCTTCAACAGGGCGAGCGCCTCGTTTTCCGCGAGTTGCCCCGCCACAAGATCGCCCCCGCCGAACAAATCGCCCGCACCGCCGTTGCGATGGCCGAGCGGCACATAGCAGGCGCGGCCCGGCGCGACGCAGAGCGAAAAGCCGACGAGATCGGCCTGCATCGGGTCGAGCGAACTCGTTTCGGTGTCGAAGGCTACGGCGCCGGCCTCGAACGCTTCGTCAATCCAGCGCTGCAATTCGTCTGGCGTCGTCACCGTGCGATAGGTCGTTCGATCGATTTTATCTTCCCGCGCCTCGGCCAGCCGCACCCCGGCAAGCGTGCGCGGGCCCAAAGCCTCGATCGCGACTTCCGGCGTCTCGGTCTTGTCGCTCAGCGGCGCCGGAGTGCGCGGCTCCACCGTTTCGCCGTTGCGCCCGCGCCACCCGCCTGCCCCCGCGAATTCGGGATCGGGTTCGATCTCGCCCGCTTCGACGCCATATATCTCAGCCACCCGCCGCGTGATCGTCGTGAATTCCAGCGCCTTGAGGAACGCAACGAGGCGCTTGGCGTCCGGCATGGCCAGCGTCAGATCATCGAGCGGGATGGCAAGCGGCACGTCCTGCACTAGCGTGACGAGCTCTTTCGACAGGCGGATCAACGCCACTGAATCAGGATTGGTCAAAACCTCGCGACGCTTGGGTTGTTTGATTTCGCCGGCCCGCGCCAGTAGCGTTTCAAGATCGCCATATTCGGCGATGAGCTGCGCTGCCGTCTTGACGCCGATGCCCGGCGCGCCGGGCACGTTGTCGGTCGAATCGCCCGCCAGCGCCTGAATGTCGATCACCTTGTCGGCGCCGCCGCCAAAATAGGCGAAGACCTCGTCGGGGCCGATGCGCCGCTCCTCGCGGTCGCCCGAGGCCGGATCATACATGGCGATCTTCGGCCCGACGAGCTGCATCAGATCCTTGTCGGCCGAAACAATCAGCACGTCGGCGCCGCGCTCGCTCGCCTGGCGAGCATATGTGGCGATGAGATCGTCGGCCTCGAAGCGATCTTGCTCGATCGGCGCCAAGCCGAAGGCGCGAACGGTATCGCGCATTAACGGAAATTGCGGCACGAGATCTTCGGGCGGGTCCGGGCGGTGTCCCTTGTAAGGGGGATAGAGTTCCCGCCGGAACGAATTTTCCGACTTGTCAAAAATGATCGCCAGACGCGTCGGCTTGATCCCCGCCGCGCCGTCGCGGATGAACTGCAGCAGCTTGGTTGCAAAAAGGCGAACCGCGCCGACCGGCAGGCGGTCGGAGCGATAATTATATTTCTGGTCCTGGCGGATCGACTGGAAATAGGCGCGAAAGACGAAGGACGATCCATCGATGAGGAAGATATGGTCGCCAGGGCCGACGGGGCGGGGATTTTGAGTCATCGCGCAAGTCTAAACAAACCCGCTCGCCGGGGCTATCTCTTCGAGCGTCGCGGCCGGACTTTTAGCGGGCCGCCGTGCTGAACCCGGCGGCTGCAACGACGGCGCGCCGAAAAGCGCCATCCACGGTCACGGCGAAATTGTAATGCTGCGTCGAGAACGGCATCGTGCTGTCGGGCGCGATCGAGCGATAACCGACAAAGACCGCAAGCAGGCGACCGCCGCCCGAATTGAGAACGGCGCCACCCGAAGCGCCGACGCCGGCGTCGCAGTCGAATGAAAATTCGCGCGTCCCTTCCGCTCCCGTCGACAGAACGTCATGCAATCGGCAGTTTTCCATCGACATGGCGCGGCCCGAGCCCCAGTCGCTATGGCCGCGCGCCACGAACTCAATGTCCTGCGCGGCCTGCGCCGGCGCGCCCAGACCATAGGGGGTCGCGCCCCTGACAGGGCTAAGCAGCCGCGCGACGGCCCAATCGTGTACGGCGGGCTTGGCGTAAGGCTCGGAATTGCCGGAAACGACTGAGGCGACATCGATCGCTGTGGTGACTTCCTGGTCGGCGACCGTCGAGGTAAAAAAGCAATGGCCGCTGTCGCCGCGCAACTGGCCATGCTCGTCGAACAGAACATGGGCGGCGGTGGTGATCACGTTATCGGCGAGCGTCAATTGGCCGGCGCCGCGCGCATTGCCGCAATGAATGACGCCGGAGGCCGCATGTTGCCGCTTGACGTCGACGGGATCGAGATGATTCTGGTCGGCGAATTGCTCCGCCGTCAACCGGGGGTGATCGCCGAACACCACAACTGGGACGAGCGGCAATGCGCTCAGAGCGCCGGGGGCGAGCGGGTGGGCCGGCTCGGCTTTGGCTTCAAAACATGCGAATAGACAAAAACCTGACGCAAGGGCAGTGCGGATGATACGTAACATCAAGAGATGGCCTTCCAATTGGCGCCTTGTGACTAGGCAAAAATCGGGCCATTCGGCCTCTGGCGCGCTGACCTCTCCGGAAAGCACACGGTTTTGTGAATGACCTGCATGATTAATATTGGAACCAAAATGTCAAGCTGCGCGTTGCCAGCGCCCTGTCGCGCGCCAGGGCCGGCTTCGTGGTAAGCAATTTTTGCCGTCAATGAGCCTTTCTGTCCGGCAACTTTATAGCGATCTTGTCGCCGCCGGTCGGCTTGAGGCCGATTCGGCGCAAATCGCGATGGTCGAAAGGCTTGACGCGCTTGGCGACCGTCTCGACGGCCATAGCCCGGGCCGGCCGCCCAACGCCCTGGAGCGCCTGATCGGCGTTCGTCCGGCCGAGGCGCCGCGCGGTCTCTATATCTTCGGGCCGGTCGGGCGCGGCAAGACGCTGCTGATGGACCTGTTTTTTGAGGCCGCGCCGGCGAAGGCCAAACGGCGCGTTCATTTTCACGCCTTCATGGCGGACGTCCACGCCAGAATCCATCAATGGCGGGTGCGACGCAGGGCCAGCGAGGTCGCGGGCGAAGATCCGATCGCGCCCATTGCAGCCGAAATGGCGGCGCAGGCGTGGCTGCTTTGTTTTGACGAATTCAGCGTCAATGACATCGCCGATGCGATGATCCTCGGGCGGTTGTTCACGCAGCTTTTCGCCGCCGGCGTGGTCGTCGTCGCCACATCGAATGTCGCGCCCGACGATCTCTATAAAGGCGGCCTCAATCGGGCTTTGTTCCTGCCCTTCATCGCAATGCTGCATGAGCGGCTCGAGATTTGCGAGCTCCAGGCGCGCACCGATTTCCGGCTGGAAAAGCTTGCGCGGGCGCCGGTCTATTATTGTCCCGTCGACGCGGCGGCAAAACTGGCGCTCGACGGCGCTTTCAAACGCCTCACTGGCCATGACCATGGCAAGCCGGTACAGATCGAGTTGCTCGGCCGCTCGCTGACGGCGCCGGAGGCTTGCGACGGCGTCGCGCGGTTCTCATTCGAAGATTTGTGCCGCCGCCCGCTCGGTTCGGCCGATTTTCTGGCCATCGCGCGGCGCTTCCATACATTGCTAATCGACCATATACGCGTGATGAGCCGCGATCAGCGCAACGAGGCCAAGCGCTTCATCAACCTGATTGATACGCTCTACGACCAGCGCGTCAAACTGATCGCTTCGGCCGAGGCGGAACCGGCGGCTTTGTTCCAGGGCGAGGAGGGGTTCGAGGCCTCCGAATTCGCCCGCACCGCCTCCCGCCTCATCGAGATGCGCTCGACCGATTATCTCGGGCTCGCCCACGGCCATGCCGGCTCTAGCTCTTCGGGCGATATGGGCGGGCTGGTCGAGACCTAGAGGCCTGGAACGGCCGCAGGTTTCATGCCAGCATCGGAACGCTGCCTGTTGCGGGCGCGAGGAATTCACGCGATTGCCTCGATCTTCATCCGCCGAACCGGTCGAGGGCCGCCTCCTCGAAATCGCGCGCGCGCATTTGCGCAAGTTCGGCGCGGCGCGCACGACGATCGTCGGCATTGCCCAAGAGGCGGGCATGACGCATGCCAACGTCTATCGCTATTTCCCATCCAAGGAGGCCTTGTTCGAGGAAGTGACGGCGTCCTGGCTGCGCCCGTTGGAGGCGCGCCTGCGCGAGGCGGCCGACGGCGCCGATCCCGCCTATGACAAGCTGGAGCGCATGCTGCTCGCCATTCATCGCGTCTATCGGCAAAAGCTGGAGAGCGACCCGCCGCTATTCGACCTGCTGATCGAAGCTCTCGACAAGGCCCGGGGCAGCGCGCGCAAACATCGCGCGCGGGTGCAATCGGAAATTCAGCGCGTCGTCGAGGAAGGCGTGGCGTCCGGCGCCTTCGGCATGACGGACCAGCGGCGGGCTCTGTCCCTTGTCTTCGACGCCGCCCATCGATTCATTCACCCGCTCGCTCTGCGTCTCGACGCTGAAACGGCCAATGCCGCTCTGGAAATCCGTTTCGAACGCATCATCGCCCTCGTCCTGCGCGCCCTGAGATCGGGGCGGATTTAGACCCGCAGCGGCATCAGCACGAATAGTGCGGCCGCCCCGTCGCGGTCCTGGATAATGGTTGGAGAGCCGGGATCGGAGAGCTTCAGCAGAGCGGTATCGCTCGAAAGCTGGCCGGCTATGTCGAGCAGATAGCGCGCGTTGAAGCCGATTTCGATCGGCGCGGAATCATAATCGACCTCGATCTCCTCGCTCGCCGAGCCGGAATCTGGATTGTTGACGGAAAGAACCATCTTGCCGTCGCCGATCGACAATTTGATCGCGCGGCCGCGCTCGGAAGAAATGGTCGAGACGCGATCGACCGCCTTGGCGAAAGGCTCCTTCTCGACGACGAGGCGCTTGTCGTTATTGGCGGGGATGACGCGCCCATAATCGGGGAAAGTGCCGTCGATCAGCTTGGTCGTCAGCACCACGTCGCCAAATTGAAAACGCGCTTTGGCGGTCGACAATTCGACGACGATCTCTTGGCCCATGTCCTCGATCAGCTTCTGGATTTCGTTGACCGCCTTGCGCGGCACGATGACGCCGGGCATTCCGGCCGCTCCCTTGGGCGCGGGCAGTTCGACGCGGGCGAGGCGATGCCCGTCGGTGGCGACCGCGCGCAGCATCGCGGCGCCCTCGACCTCCGCCACATGCAGGAAAATGCCGTTGAGGTAATAACGCGTCTCTTCGGTAGAGATCGCGAACTGCGTATTGTCGATGAGCTTCTTGAGATCGGTGGAGGATAAGGTGAAGCGGTGCGACAGTTCGCCCGTCGTCAGATCAGGAAAGTCGGAGGCCGGCAGGCATTGCAGATGGAAGCGCGCGCGCCCCGAGCGCAGCAGCAATTGGCCGGTATCGCCCGACATGTCGAGCGAGACTTGCGCGCCTTCCGGGAGTTTGCGGATAATTTCATAGAGCACATGGGCCGGCACGGTGGTCGCGCCTTCCTGCGCGACATCGGCGGGCGCCGATTCGGTCGCTTCCAGATCGAGGTCGGTCGCCTTCAGCGTCAGCTGGCGCTCGCGCGCTTCGATCAGCACGTTCGACAGGATCGGGATCGTATTGCGTCGCTCGACGATGCGATGCACATGGCCCAGAGCCTTGAGCAGGGCTGTCCGCTCCAACGTTACCTTCATCGCAATTCCAACCTTGCCCAACCTTGCCAATCGACCCCAGCCGCCTCGACCCCGAACGGCCTGTCCAGCCACTTAAATGAAGCTCGGTCCCTAGCGCCCCTTTGCATGGGGGCGCGACTTTGCCAAGGCGGCGGCCAATCCGCAAGGGCGGCGCGCCCATTCCGCGGGGTTTTCAAGCATTATTCGCGAGCGGGCCTCGCCGGGCGCTGCAACCTTAACTGGCCCTTAAATCGCCGCGTTTAGTTTCGATGTCTGTCGGCGGCGAGCGCCTCAATAGGGTGTTTGAGCGATGGCCGGGGCTTTGGGATCTCAGCATGTTTGGCCTAGGGGGCAGGCGAAACGAGGAGCGGATCGAACCGCGGCTCGACGATTCCGGGCGAGGGCGCGGCGCACGCCATGATCTGCGCGCCGATCCGGAGGACCGGCCCGCCCAAAGAACAAGGAAATCTTCGGGCAAATCGGGCGGCGGACGAACCGCCCGGCGCGGACGGGACAAGCGGGAGGGCGGACGCTCCAGGCTCGGGCGGCTGGTTTACTGGTGTTTCGTCCTTGGCGTCTGGGGAGGCATAGGCCTCGTCGGGCTGCTGATCTATTACGCCAGCCAATTGCCGCCGATCGACCAGCTCGCCGTGCCCAAGCGGCCGCCCAATATTGCGATTCTGGCCGATGACGGCGCCCTCATCGCCAATCGCGGCGACACGGGTGGGGCGGCGATCCATTTGAGCGATCTGCCGCCCTATCTGCCCAAAGCATTCGTGGCGATCGAGGATCGGCGCTTCTATTCGCATTTCGGCATTGATCCGATCGGCATTGGCCGCGCGATCTTTCGCGACGTGAGCGGGCGCGGCGGCATGGAGGGCGGCTCGACGCTGACCCAGCAGCTCGCCAAAAACCTGTTCCTGACCCAGGAGCGCACGCTGTCGCGCAAGATCCAGGAGGCGATTCTCGCGCTCTGGCTCGAGCGCAAATATTCCAAGGACCAGATTCTTGAACTCTATCTCAACCGCGTCTATTTCGGCTCCGGCGCCTATGGCGTCGAGGCGGCGTCGCAGAAATACTTCGGCAAGAGCGCCAGATTGGTGAACCTGTCCGAGGCGGCGGTGCTGGCCGGGCTTATGCGATCGCCCTCCAAACTCGCCCCCAACCACAACCTCGAGGCGGCCAATGCGCGCGCCGCGCAGGTCATCACCGCGATGGCCGAGCAGGGCCATATCACCGAGGCGATGGCCAAGCTCGCTCTCGCCAAGCCGGCGACCGTGGTTCGCGAAAAGGGCTCGGGATCGATCAATTACGCCGCCGACTACGTGATGGATATGCTCGACGACACCGTCGGGGCGATCGACGAGGACATTGTCGTCACCACCACGCTCGATGAAAAGATGCAGGCGCTCGGCGAACATGCGCTGACCGAGGAACTCGACGCCAAGGGCGAGAAATACGGCGTCGGCCAGGGCGCGCTCGTCGCGCTGAGCCCCGACGGCGCCGTGAAAGCGCTGGTCGGGGGACGCAATTATGCCGACAGCCAGTTCAATCGCGCGGTCGCCGCCAAACGCCAGCCTGGCTCCGCCTTCAAGCCCTTCGTCTATCTCAGCGCCCTTGAGAAGGGCCTGACCCCAGACACCGTGCGCGAAGACGGGCCGATCACCGTCAAGGGCTGGAACCCGGAAAATTATTCGAAGGAATATTTTGGCCCTGTTACGCTGACCAAGGCGCTCTCGCTTTCGCTCAATACAGTGGCCGTGCGGCTCGGGCTGGAAGTCGGGCCCAAGACCGTCGTGCGCACCGCCCACCGCTTGGGCATCACCTCCGATCTCGAGCCGAACGCCTCGATCGCGCTCGGCACGTCCGAAGTGACGCCGCTCGAACTTGTCGCGGCCTATGCCGCCTTCGCCAATGGCGGCGTCGGCGTGCAGCCGCATGTGATCTCCAGAGTGCGCACCGCCAACGGCAAACAGCTCTATTCGCGCAAGAACGCGAGCTTTGGCCGCGTCATCGACCCGCAATATGTGTCGATGATGAATACGATGATGGAAGAGACGCTGCTGACCGGCACCGCCCACAAGGCCGAGCTGCCGGGCTGGCAGGCGGCCGGCAAGACCGGCACCAGCCAGGAATGGCGCGATGCTTGGTTCGTCGGCTATACGAGCTATCTGGTGGCCGGCGTCTGGCTCGGCAATGACGACGGGACGCCGACCAAGAAAGTCTCGGGCGGCAATCTGCCGGTCGAAATCTGGAGCCGCTTCATGAAGGCGGCCCATCAGGGCGTGCCGGTCGCCGCTCTGCCCTCGGGCGTCTGGCGGAACGCCGATACGCCCAACCCCGAGAACCCGCCGCCCACCGCCCCGCCGGATCCGCCCGCGCCGATACCGATGGCCGCCGGGCAGCCGATGACGATCAATCGCGGCGGCGTCGCCTCGCAGAACAATCCGATTCTGCCGACTCTGCCGATTCCGCCGGGCAACCCGATCAAGCGCGACATCGCGCCGGTCAGCGCGCCGGACGCCCCGCCCGTGCCTCCCGCCTCGATTCCGAATGTCGGCAATTCCGGCGCGGCGTCGCCCGCGCGCGAAAAGAGCCTGCTGAACAAGCTGTTCGGCGGGGCCTGAAAGCCTGCCGCGGTTCTCCCCTTTGCCGCCAAAACAAGCTAAGCTCGGCTTCAAACCAGCGCGCGCGCTTCGGAGGAAATCGCCATGCCCGTCAACAAGCAATTCGTCCTTGATTCCAGGCCGGCGGAAAATGTCGCGCCCGGCAATTTCAGGCTTGTCGAGGCGCCTGTTCCGACGCCGGGGCCGGGCCAGGCGCTGGTGCGCCACCATTACCTGTCGCTCGACCCTTACATGCGCGGGCGGCTCAACGATGCCAAATCCTACGCCAAGCCGCAGGAAGTCGGCGCGGTGATGGGCGGGGGCACGGTCGGCGAAATCGTCGCCTCGAACAATCCGCGCTTTAAGGCGGGCGACAAGGTCGTGGGCATGGGCGGCTGGCAGGATTACGCGCTGAGCGACGGGAGCGGGCTGCAGAAGATCGACGTGACCAACATTCCGATCCAGGCTTATCTCGGGCCCGTCGGCATGCCCGGCGTCACCGCCTGGTATGGGCTCAACAAGATCATCGCGCCGAAGAGCGGCGAGACGATCGTCGTTTCGGCGGCGACTGGGGCGGTGGGCTCGGTCGTCGGGCAATTGGCCAAGATCGCCGGCGCGAAGACAGTTGGCATCGCGGGCGGCCCCGACAAATGCGCATATGCGCGCGACGAGCTTGGCTATGATCTCTGCGTCGATCACAAATCGCCCGATTTCGTCGCCGAGCTGAAGGCCGTGCTGCCAAACGGCGTCGACGGGCTGTTCGAGAATGTCGGCGGCGTTCCCTTTGCGACCTGCATACGCCGGCTCAACAATTTCGCGCGCGTCGCCCTCTGCGGCCTGATCGCCTCTTACGAGGGCGCGCCGACCATGCTCGACAATGTGGGCGCGCTGCTCATCACCCGCAGCAAGATCGAAGGCTTCATCGTCTCCGACCATATGGCGCTGTGGCCGCAGGCTCTTGGCGAGCTTGCCGGCCATGTCGCGGCGGGGCGCATCCGCTATCGCGAGACGATCGCGCAAGGGCTGGAGAAGACGCCGGAAGCCTTCATCGACATGCTGAAAGGGCGCAATTTCGGCAAGCAGCTGGTGAAGCTGGTCTGACGGCAGGTCGGCGAAGAAATTTGGAATTTCCTTGGATGACGCCAAGGAAACACGGGCGATACACTGCACTCGACGCGTCTTCCGCCCTGCGTCGGGCCTGCTATCTCCCCATCAGCGGCCTTGGGCCGTTTCTCCAAACGAACGGATTGCGATGCCAAGTTCATTACCGAAAAGACGTCTCCTGCTGATCGGCGCCTCGCGTGGTCTCGGCCTGGCCATGGCGGAAGAATATCTGAAGCTCGGCTGGCATGTGGTCGCCACCGTGCGCGGCGGGTCGAGGACCGCTCTGCACGATCTTGTCGGCCTAGCCGAGGGCCGGCTCGACATCGAGACCGTCGACATTGCCGATCCCGTTCAGGTCGCGGCTCTGCGCGCACGTCTCGGGTCCGATCGATTCGACCTGCTGTTCGTCAATGCGGGCGTCAAGAATGACGATAGGGAAACCATCGCCGACGTCTCGACCGAAGAGTTCGTCCGCGTGATGGTGACCTACGCCTTGAGCCCGATGCGGGTGATCGAGGCGCTGCAGCACCTCGTGCCGCCGACGGGGACCATCGGCGTCATGTCGTCCGGTCAGGGCAGCGTCGCCAACAACGAGACCGGCGGCTATGAGGTGTATCGGGCCAGCAAGGCGGCTCTCAATACGCTGATGCGCAGCTTCGCCGCCCGTCATGCCGGCGACCCGCGCACGCTGCTGATTCTCGCCCCGGGATGGGTGCGCACCGACATGGGCGGCCCCCAAGCGCGACTGAGCATTCAGGACAGCATTCCGAACCTGACCAAAACCATCGAAGCGCAGCAAGGCAAAGGCGGCCTGCAATATCTCGACTACCTCGGCCGCGCCGTTCCGTGGTGAGCCGGCCGCCGCGCCCCCCGAAGCCCAATGCCTAGGGCTGGCACCCTTCGTTCATCCATGTCTGAAACAGTGCGACATGGGGCGCCGGCCACGGGCCGCCGGTCGATTTGGGCGGCATCTGGGGGCCGCCCGAGCCGTTGAGGCGGCTGAGAATGTCGGCGGCATTGGCTTTGACATCGTCGTAGCTGCCCAGGTTGCAGAAGAAACCCATATGTTTGATGTCGGTGTCGGTGATGAGCGGGCGGATGTTTTTGGCGAAACTGACGGCCATGATCATTTCCTCCTGGATACTATCGGGACGCAAGGCGAGTAAAAGATAGCGCGATCACTTTTGCCCCGCCGCATCGAAGAATTGGCTGAGCGATTTCATCATCGGTTCCTCGGCAAGAGACGATGGCACGGTCTGGAACAATCTTCCACGCGTGACCTTCGCGGAGAAAGAATCGGCCGGAGCGGGCGTATGCGGCCGGAACGCATCCATCGTCACGAACATCGAGAAGTCCCGCCCGGCCGCATTGGAAATCTGGTGGCACACCATGCAGCTCGCCCCGTCGCCCTGGAAATAGGTTTCCATCGTCGTGTTGGCGATTTCGGAGCCGCTGGTCGGCGTCGGCGCGCCATCATTGCTCGGCGCTTCGGGCGAGATTTGGGTCGGCCATTGTGTCATGACCAGCATGTAATTCTGCCAGACGGTGCCCTTGATGGCCGGCAGCTCCCAATAGGCGCGGTTCATCTTCATGGTGTCGTCAAGAATATTCTGCAGACGCACGTCCTGCATCGGATTCGGATTGACGACCGGCGGATTGGTCGGCGAGATCGCCGGCGGCCGTCTTGGCGGATCCAGGGCCTGCGGTTTTTGCGAGTCGTTGAAGGACAAGGGTACGCCGCCCGGCGGCTTGGGTTCGCTGGTGCGGCCCGGCACATTGTCGACCTGCTCGAAGGTGGACCAGATCCATTGCGGCCGATCGGGCGTCTTGGTCACGATGTGGAAGCCGACCAAAGCGATGTCCTGCTTCTCGCATTTGCGCGTGCCGACATTGAAGACCTGGGCGCCGTTGACGACATAATAGCGGGCGCGGATGGCCGGCGTGTCCCTGGCGGTCAAGAGGCGCCACGCCGCCTTGATCTCGGTCGAGCCGGTGTCGAAGGGGATCGCCTTGTCGGGCGTCGGCAGGTTGGCGGCAAGATACCAGCGGTGCTGCACGATCGAATTGAACTCCGGCTGATTGACCCGCGCTTCGTAACGCGCATATTCCCTGGTCTGCGCGATGAGCGGATTGCCGACATTGCTGAGGCTGAACACCGCCTGGTTGAAATCGCCGAAGGCGGTGAAGGAGCTCAGCGTGACGACATTATTGGGGAAGCCCGCGCCGCAGGGGTTCTGGCCCGAATAGGAAATCCAGGCGCTTGGCGCCAGACCGCCCGGCTGGAAGATCTCGGCTCGAGATTTCGATGTCGTCCATACCCGCGGGCCGGCCGCGTCGCCGAAGGGTTTGCCGCGATCGGGTTGGCCGCGCATTCGCGGGTCGGTCAGAGCCGGCCAGTTGAGCGCGATGAAGCTGCGCCAGCTATAATTGTCGAAATACGGGAAGGGGCTCTGGCCGTCCGGCGTCGGCGGCACGTCCGGCAAAGCGTCGGGCGAGACGACCGGAGGCGGCGGCGCCTGCTGCGCCGCGGCATTCCCAGCGGCCAAGCCGCCAAGACCGATCAGCGTCGCCGCCAAAGCCATCGCTTTCGATTTTTCCATGTCGCAACCTCCCATCGCCAAGGCGGTGAAGCCGAAACCCCTCCTATTCTCCAAACCCGATCGCCGCCGGGCGCATCGCCGCATCGCGCGCCGGGCCGCAGAAATCGTTGAAATCCTCACAATGGGCGAGACGCTGGAACATCGCCCGCCGCAAATATTCCTGCGCGGCGGCGCGCCCAAAAAAGAGCCGCGCCGGCCGGAAAACTGCATTGACGCATCGGCCCTTCGCAACAGGCGGGGTCGCCCGCGCCGAAGATGAATCGGCCGCTTTGGAATTCCGTCCCGGGCGGCGCTCGAAATCGGCTCGCCTCTTCAGCTGCGGTGGGCTCCATCCAGGCGTGTCCCGACCAACAATAACACTCCCATGTCGGCGGCCGATTCGGCCGAGGCATAAATCCCCCTGAACGCAATAACCGCATAGCACGCGAGGCGTCACAAAAACGCAATCCGGTTTCCGTCACGAAATGAGCCGCCCGATATTATGACGCCGACCGCGCGAGCGGCGCGCGACCCGCAATGATGCGCGCGCCTCACACCGGCGGCGGATTGCGCTCGGCAAAACCGCGCTGGTGCCAATAGGGATAGGCGAGCGACGTTGTGCTGGCTTTGTCGAGCAAGGCGATCTGCTCCTTGGTCAGCGTCCAGCCGGTCGCGCCCAGATTCTCGCGCAATTGCTCCTCGTTGCGCGCGCCGACGATCAGCGTGGCGACGGTCGGGCGCTGCAGGAGCCAGTTGAGGGCGATCTGCGGCACGGACTTGCCGGTCTGTTTGGCGATTTCGTCGAGCGCGTCGACGACGCCATAGAGATAATCGTCGGGCATCTGCGGGCCGTTGTCGGCGGTCTTGTGCAGGCGGCTCACTTCCGGAAGCTTCGCGCCGCGGCGGATCTTGCCGGTCAGGCGCCCCCAGCCGAGCGGGCTCCACACGACCGCGCCGATTCCCTGATCGAGGCCGAGCGGCATCAATTCCCATTCGTAGTCGCGGCCGATCAGCGAATAATAGGTCTGGTTGGCGACATAGCGCGAATAGCCGTAGCGGTCGGCCGCCGCGAGCGATTTCATCAGGTGCCAGCCCGAGAAATTCGAGACGCCGATATAGCGGATCTTGCCGGCGCGCACGAGATCGTCGAGCGCCGACATCACCTCCTCGATCGGCGTGATGGCGTCAAAACCGTGCAACTGGAAAAGGTCGATATAATCGGTGTCGAGCCGTTTTAGCGCCGCCTCGCAGGCTTGGATCAGGTGAAAGCGCGACGAACCGACATCATTGGCCGCCGCACCCGCGCGGAACGTCGCCTTGGTCGAGACGATCGCCTTGTCGCGCCGCCCCTTGATCGCGGTCCCCAGAATGCGTTCGGATTCGCCGGCCGAATAGACGTCCGCGCTGTCGAACATCGAAACGCCCGCCTCCAGGCAGATGTCGACAAGGCGGCGCGCGCCCTTCTCATCGGTCGAGCCCCATTCCTTGAAGAAATCGCCCTTGCCGCCGAACGTGCCGCAGCCGTAGCTCAGCACGGGAACGGTAAAGCCCGAAGCGCCCAGTCGTCGATATTCCATGCCAGATCCCCGTGTCGAAAAAAGATGCCGTTCAAAGCGCGAAGGAAACCCCTTCTCCCACTTTCGTGGGAGAAGGGTGCTCCGTACCCGATAGCCTTTGTCACGCGTAAGCGATAGAAGGGCGCGTCCCGTAAGCCAAGCAGCCCGATTGCCGCAGGGTTGTTCGGGGAGGGAGAGATTTCCATGCCGATGCTTGCCGGATTCAGCGTATTCGCCATCATCCTCGTTCTGTTCGTCCTCATCACCATCATGATGGGCATTCGCCAGGTGCCGCAGGGCTTTAATTATACGGTGGAGCGGTTCGGCCGCTACAACAAGACGCTGACGCCGGGCCTTGGCGTCATCATCCCCTATTTCGATCGCGTCGGCCGTAAATTGAACGTGATGGAGCAGGTGATCGACGTCCCGAGCCAGGAGATCATCACCAAGGATAATGCGACGGTCAAAGTCGACGGCGTCGCCTTCTACCAGATCCTCGACGTGCGGCGCGCTTCCTATGAAGTGTCCAATCTCGAACAGGCTTTGCTCAATCTCGTGATGACCAATATCCGCACCGTGATGGGCTCGATGGACCTCGACCAATTATTGTCCCATCGCGACGAGATCAACGTGCGGCTGCTCAATGTGATCGACGCCGCCGCTCTGCCCTGGGGCATCAAGGTCACCCGCATCGAGATCAAGGACATCGAGCCGCCCAAGGATCTGATCGACGCGATGGGCCGCCAGATGAAGGCCGAGCGCGAAAAGCGCGCGGTGATCCTCGAGGCCGAAGGCATGCGCCAGGCCGATATCACGCGCGCCGAAGGCAAGAAGCAGGCGGTGGTGCTGGAGGCCGAGGGCCGCAAGGAAGCCGCCTATCGCGACGCCGAGGCGCGCGAGCGCTCGGCCCAGGCGGAGGCGACGGCGACCGGCATGGTCAGCAAGGCGCTCGCAGAGGGGGATCTGGCCGCGCTCAATTATTTCATCGCCGAAAAATATGTGCGGGCGATCACGGCTCTGGCCGAGGCGCCCAACCAGAAAGTATTCATCATGCCGCTGGATCTGGCCTCGCTCGCCGGCACGCTCGGCGGCATTGCCGAGATCGCGTCGAGCGCGCTTGGCGAAGGACGCGCGGCCGACGCGGCAAGGCCGGCGCGGCCGCTGCGCAATGTCGTGCCGCCGACGCCGCCGGCGCCGTTCGGCCCGGAGAATCCAACCGCGACCTGAAGCGAGCGCCCCCATGTCCGACTTCGGCGCCTTCACGCATCTTGGCTACATCCCCTGGCTTGTCGCGGGATTCGTCCTATGCGCGGCCGAGACGCTCGCGCCCGGCGCGTTCCTGATCTGGATCGGCCTTGCGGCGCTGATTGTGGGCACGGTCGAGTTCATCTGGCCGCTGGAATTCGCCGCGCAGTTGTTCCTGTTCGCCGCGCTGGCGGTCGCTTTGGTGGTCGTCGGGCGGCGCGTCTATGGCTCGCTGGATCGCCATTCGCCGCCCCAGCCGCTGAGCCGCGCCCACGGCCTCATCGGCAAGGAATTCTTTCTCGACCAGCCAATCGAGCGCGGCTTTGGCAATATCCGCGTCGACGACAGCGTCTGGCGCGTGACGGGCGAGGATATGGCGTTGGGCGCGAAGGTGCGGGTGACGGGCGTAGAGGAGGGGGCGTTGCTGCGGGTGGCGAAGGCGTGAGGGGAGTGTTCGCATTCCTTCTTCGTTGCGCGCGAACGGCGTCAACCTTTTTGGCACAGCGCGACCCCCCTCCCTAACCCTCCCCCACAAGGGGGAGGGAATGCGTTGCGCCTACTTCCCCGTCAACACCAGCTCCTCCGCGCCGCCCTGCTTCAACTCCGCTTCCGAGCCCGCCATGGTGATCGCTTTCCCAGCGCTCCAAAGCTCGACGAAATCGCCGTAGTGCTTGGAGAATATATGCCCCGATTCGCCCGTCGTGATGATGAAGCGCGACTTGTCGGGATCGGCGAGGTCGTAGAGGCCGCGAAAGCCGGCGGCGTGCAGGCGGGCGAAGGGATGCTCGGGTTTGGGGTTGAACGCCTCGCCGCGATCCAGCGTGTAATAGCCGCCGCTGGCGGGCAGCGAGAGATCGCTCACGCGGTCGAGCAGCGGCAGGTGGCTGTAGAGCTTATGGGTCAGTTGCGAGACATGCTCGACGCCCCAGCGCCACTGGCTCATCTCGGCGCCGTCGCGCCGCGTAAGCAAGGCGAGCGCCTCGTCGAGCGCGCGGCCCATCGCGGCGCCGCAATCGGGATCGGCCTTTTGCGGCGCCGAGCACCATTCGAGATGATCCTTCAGCAGCGAGTACAAGGTCATCGCGGCATAGGGGCCCTTCTCGCTGAGCGCCAGGCCGGCTTTTTCTTCGATGAGGATGCGGCGTAGCGCGCTAAGCCAGGCCTCGAAAATGAGCGGCTCGGGACGGTCCTTGTCCATCGCGCCGTCCCAGGCGGCGAGCAGGCCGAGCGCGCGTTTTGCCGGCTCGTCGCTCGGCGCGATGCGTTTCAGGAGCGGCAGGAAGTCGGTCGCCGCCAGCGACAGGATATCGGCCTGCATCGCCGCGGAAGTGTCGAGCGAATGTTTGTCGATCGTATCCATGAATTGCTGGATGCGGCGGGCGCGATAGTTCTCCTCCCAGTCGCGCCCGAAAAAGAGGACATTGTCGTCGGGCACATTGGCGTTATTGGCGTTGAACAGGAAACCGGTTCCCGGATTATAGGCCTGTGGCAGCTCAGCGAAGGGGATGAAGCCGGTCCAGTCCGCCTCGCCGCTCGCCCCTTCAGCCGGCGTCAGCCCGTCGCCCGATTTGCGGATCGGCACGAGGCCGGGACTGATGAAGCCGATATTGCCCGCCGTGTCGGCGAAGACGAGGTTCTGCGTCGGCGTCTGAAACAGTTTCAGCGCCTCCAGAAACTCGTCCCAATTGCTGGCGCGGTTGACGCCCATCAAGGCCTGCGTCGTCGTATCCTTATCGCCGAGGCCCGCGAAGGCGAGCGCCATCACTTTGCCCTCGCCCGCCAGATCCGCCAGTTGCTTGTCGATATCGGACAGGACGGGGCCGTGGCGCGTCGCGCGCACTTTTATGGTCAGATCCGGCGCCCCTTTGACATGGATGATCTCGTCGCGCGCAAGGAAGGGCTGCGGGCCGCTGGGGGTCAGATATTGCGCCGGATTGTTCGGATCGATCGTCTCGATAAAAAGATCCTGCGTATCCGTATCGGCGGTGGTGAAGCCCCAGGCGATATGATCGTTCTGCCCGAGCAGCACGCCGGGCAGGCCCGGCACGCTCGCCCCTTTGAGAGAAAGTTCGGGCGTCACGATGCGCGCCAAATACCAGAGGATCGGCGCCTCCAGGCCGAGATGGGGATCATTGGCGAGGATCGGCTTGCCGCTCTTCGTGCGGGCGCCCGCAACCACCCATTCGTTGGAGGCGCCGTGATCGAGCCCAATCAGCGCGCCGAGCTGATCTTGCGCCGAAGGGACTTGCGCATGAGTCGCGTGGCTCGCCGGAAGCGTGGTGATCGGCGAGCCGGCGGGCGCGGCGGGAAACAGCAGGCGCGCCATTTCGGGCGGCATCTTCTTCGCGAGTTCGCCGCGCTGCACTTCCAGCGCGTAATTGCTGCTGAGTTGCAGGCTCATCAGCTTGCCCCAGACGATCGAATCGGGCGGCGTCCAGGGCTCGGGATCGTCGCCCAGAATGAGGAACTCGGGCGGCAGCCGGCCCTTATGGCTGGTGAGGAACGCGTTCACGCCGTCGGCATAGGCTTGATAATAGGCCTGCGTCTCCGGGCTCATGACGGAAAAGCTGCTCGCAGCGAGCCGATAGAAGCCGAGGGTGCGGATGAACTTGTCGACGCCGACGAGATCCGCGCCGGCGATTTCGGCGAGCCTGCCTTGGCCGGCGCGGCGCTGGATTTCCATCTGATAGAGCCGCTCGCTCGCATGGATATAGCCGAGCGCGCGCGCCGAATCGTTCATCGAAGGGGCAAAAATATGCGGGACGCCGTGCGCGTCGCGATAGACCCGCACCTCGCCGGTCAGCCCAGGCAGGACGGCCACGCCGCTGTAATCGGGCATCGCCCGGTAGAAGACAAACGCGATCGCGCCCACGGCCAAGACGACCAAAGCGACGACGAGAATCAGCGCCCATTTTGCGAGACGAACGACCATGCAGCCTCCCCGAGCCGAACTTCTCGGCGCGAGGATTCCTCAAACGCGTTCGGCGGCGCAGCGGGCCACGCCGCCGAGCCGCCGTCAAGTCAAGGCGAATGCGAAGCATTCGTCCGCAGGCTTCGCCGCTCCTGCGCTTCGCTTCGGCCCTTCGGGTGACGGCGAGCACGTCGATGGCAGCGCCGCCGCCGATGGCTCTCACCCCAATGGCCCACCCCCATACAAAAGAATGACCCCCCGGCCCTTGTCTATCGGCCTTGGCTCGTGGATGGTTCGCCTTGAACTTACTATGCGCCCATCAAAAGCGCGCAGCGGGAGGAGACAATCAATGCTTCGAGCCATTCTGAAGGCAGGGATCGCGGCGGGAGCCGTTCTGGCGTCATGCGCCGCCTTCGCCGACGACGATACCGTCAATATCGGCCTCATCCTGCCGATGACCGGCCAGCAGGCCAGCACCGGCAAGCAGGAACAGGCCGGCGCGCAGCTCTATATCCAACTGCATGGCGCCAGCGTCGCGGGCAAGCAGATCGCGCTGATCGTAAAGGACGACGGCGGCGCCGCCGACGTCACCAAGCGCCTCGCGCAGGAACTGATCGGCAATGACAAGGCCAAGGCGCTGATGGGCTTCGGCCTGACGCCGCTGGCACTCGCCGTGGCCCCCGTCGCGACGGAGGCCAAGGTGCCCGAGATCGTCACCGCCGCCGCGACCGCGATGATCACCGAGAAATCGCCCTATATCGTGCGCACCTCCTTCACGCTGCCGCAGGCGGCAGCGCCAATGGCCGAGTGGGCGCTCAAGAACAATATCCACAAGGTCGTGACCTTGGTGACCGATTACGGCCCCGGCAATGACGCTGAGAAATGGTTCAGCGACACTTTCGCCAAGGGCGGCGGGACCGTGGCCGAACAGATCCGCGTGCCGCTGAAGAACCCCGATTTCGCGCCCTTCCTGCAACGCGTCAAGGACGATGCGCCGGACGCCGTTTTCGTGTTCGTGCCCTCGGGCCAGGGCAGCGCGTTCATGAAGCAGTTCACCGAACGCGGCGTCGACAAATCGGGCATCAAACTGATCGGCACCGGCGATGTGACGGACGACGATCTGTTGGCCGATATCGGCGATCCCGCGCTCGGCGCGGTGACGACGCATCATTATTCGGCCGACCATGACTCGCCCGAGAACAAGGCTTTCGTCGCGGCGTTCAAAAAGGCCAACAACGGCCTGCGCCCCAATTTCATGGCGGTGGCCGCCTATGACGGCATGGCTTTGGTCTATGGCGCGCTCGAGAAAACCAAGGGCGCGACCGACGGCGACGCGCTGATGGACGCGATGAAAGGGGCGAGCTGGATGAGCCCGCGCGGCCCGATCTCGATCGACCCGGCGACACGCGACATCATCCAGAACATCTATGTGCGCAAGGTCGAGAAGAAAGACGGCGAACTCTACAACGTGGAATTCTCGACGATCGAGGCGGTCAAGGACCCATTCAAGGCGGCTAAGAATTAGTTGCGAGGCGGGCGCGTTCCCTTCCCCGCAAGGGGGGAGCGAAGAAGCCGCGCCGCCGCCTGTTCCCCGCCTCGCGAACCGGCTAGGGATGGCGCGGGCCTTTGCGCGCCTGGGGAAAGTGATTCTTGCCGACCATCCTGTTTGACGGAATTGCTTATGGGATGCTGCTGTTCGTGCTGGCCTGCGGCCTGTCGGTCACGCTCGGCCTGATGAATTTCGTCAATCTCGCGCATGGCGCCTTCGCGATGGCGGGCGGCTATGTCACCGCCCTCCTGATGAACCGCGCCGGCGTTCCGTTTCTGGCCACCCTGCCGGCGGCATTCGCGGCGCCGGCGATCCTCGGGATGATGCTGGAGCGCACGCTCTATCGGCGCCTCTATGGCGCGAGCCCGCTGGATCAGGTGCTGTTCACGATCGGCCTCGTCTTCATCGCCATGCCGATTGCCAATTATTTTCTCGGCGACCAGCCCCAGCAGGTGCATCTGCCGCCCTTCTTGCAGGGACGCGTCGAATGGGCGGGCGTCGGCATTGGCGTCTACCGGCTGTTCATCATCGCGATATGCGGCGCGATCGCGCTCGCGTTGCAATTGTTCCTGATCGGCACGCGCTTTGGCGCGCAATTGCGCGCGGCGGTCGATGACGCGCGCGTGGCGAGCGGGCTTGGCATCGACGTCGACCGGCTGTTTGCGATCACCTTCGCGGTCGGCTGCGGCCTTGCGGGCCTCGGCGGCGCGCTCGCCGCAGATGTGGTAGGCGGCATCGATCCGACCTTCCCCATCAAATTCATGGTCTCCTTCCTCATCGTGGTGACGGTCGGGGGCTCGCGCGGCATTCTGGGCGCGCTGCTTGGCGCGCTTCTCTTGGGAATTCTCGATGTCGCGGGCAAATATTACGTCCCCTCGATCGGCGCCTTCATCATCTATGCCGTGATGGTCGCGACCTTGCTGATCCGCCCGCAGGGCCTGTTCGCGCGGGGGCCGGGATGAGCGAGGCGGCGCGCATTAAGACACATCTGACGCGCGGCGCGCGTTGGCGCGCGAGCGAGATCGCGTTCTGGCCTCTCATCGCCGCGCTGATCTTTGTCGTCCCCTCGCGCGCGCTGCTGATCAATGAAATCCTCATCGCCGGCCTGTTCGCGATGTCGCTCGATCTCATCCTCGGCTATGCCGGAATCATTTCGCTGGGTCACGCGGCCTTTTTCGGCATCGGCGCCTATGGCGCGGCGATTCTCGCGAGCCATGGAGTCCACGATCCGGTCCTCGGCCTTGTCCTCGCCAGCCTCATCGCGGGGCTTCTGGGGCTCGCGACGGCGCCGCTGTTGCTGCGCGGCGCCGATCTCACGCGCCTGATGGTGACGCTGGGCATCTGCCTGATGCTGGGGGAACTCGCCAACCGCAATTCCTGGGCGACGGGCGGCGCGGACGGCCTCAACTTCGAGCTGACGCCGATCTTCGGCCTGTTCCCGATCGGCTTTACCGGCCAGCGCAATGCGGCGCTCTACAGCCTCATCGCCCTGTTCGCGCTATTCGTCCTCGCGCGCCGGCTCGTGCAATCGCCGTTCGGCCTTTCCCTGCGCGCTTTGAGGGAGAACCGCCTGCGCGCCGGCGCGCTCGGCGTTTCCGCGCCGCATCGGCTCATCGCGATCTATGCGATATCGGCGACCTATGCGGGCGCAGCGGGCGCGCTGATCGCACAGACGACGCAGATCGTCTCGCTCGACGTGTTCGATTTTCACCGCTCGGCCGACGTGCTGTTGATGCTGATCATCGGCGGGACCGGCTATCTCTACGGCGGCATTATCGGCGCGGCGCTGTTCATCGCGATCAAGGACAGCCTCTCCACGGTGACGCCGGAATATTGGGAATTCTGGATCGGCCTGTTGCTCGTCGCGCTGGTGCTTGGCGGCCGGGAGCGCATCGGCGCCCGGCTCCGCGCCCTTCTGCCGCGCCGCCGGCGCGGCGGGAGCGCGGCGTGAGCGAAGCGGCGCTGGAAACGCGCGGGCTCGTGCGCCGGTTCGGCGGCCTGCTGGCCACCGACAATGTGTCGCTGCGGCTCGAGCCCGGCGCGCGCCATGCCTTGATCGGACCCAATGGCGCGGGCAAGACGACGCTCGTCAATCTCTTGACCGGCATCCTCAAGCCGACGGCGGGCGCGGTGCTGCTGGAAGGGCGCGACGTTAGCGCCCTCTCGGCCAATGCGCGGGTGCGGCGCGGCCTCTGCCGCACCTTCCAGATCAATCAATTGTTCCCCGAAATGACGCCCGCCGAATCCCTCTGCCTGGCGGTCGGCGGGCGGCTCGGCCGGGGCGGGAGCTGGCTCGGCCTGGCCGGCGCGGACAGCGCCATCGTCGGCGAAGTCGAGGAATTGCTGCGGCGCTTCGATCTTCTCGCAATCATGGACCAGCCGACCCGCAAGCTCGCCTATGGCAAGCAGCGGCTGCTGGAAATCGCCCTCGCGCTCGCGCGCCGCCCGCGCGTGCTGCTGCTCGACGAACCCGCCGCCGGCGTGCCCGAGGGCGAGCGCGTTGATATTCTGGCCGCGCTCGCCGCTCTGCCCGCCGATGTGACGATCCTGCTGATCGAGCACGATATGGATCTGGTGTTTCGCTTTGCGACGCGCATTTCGGTGCTGGTCGCCGGGCGCCTGCTGATGGAGGGAAGCCCCGCGGAAGTCGCCGCCGACGCCCGCGTGCGCGAGGTCTATCTTGGAGCCGACGCGCATGGTTGATCTCCTCGCCGTCGATAATTTATGCGCCGGCTATGGCGAGGCGCGCATCATCACGGGACTCGACCTGCGGCTGGTCCAGGGCCGCTCGCTCGCCGTGCTGGGGCGCAACGGAACCGGCAAGACGACGCTCCTCAATTCGCTGATCGGCGTCACCACGCGCCATGCCGGGCGCATATGCTTTGCGGGAACAGATGTGACCGAGCTCGCGCCGCACCGACGCGCGCGCGTGGGCCTTGGCTGGGCGCCGCAGGAGCGCAACATCTTTCGCTCGCTCAGCGTCGAGGAGAACTTGACCGCCGTCGCGCGGCCCGGCCCCTGGACGCTGGCCCGGGTCTATTCGCTGTTTCCTCAGCTCAAAGTGAGAGCGCGCAGCGGCGGAACGCAATTGTCGGGCGGCGAACAGCAGATGCTGGCGATCGGTAGAGCTCTGATGCTGAACCCCCGCCTGCTGCTGCTCGACGAACCGACCGAGGGCTTGGCGCCTATCCTCGTCGATGATGTGCTGGGCGTGCTGCGCAAGCTCGCGCTAGAGGAGGGGCTCTCGATGATCATTGTCGAGCAGAAAGCCCATAAGGTGCTGCCCTTCACGGACGAGGCGATCATCCTGGATCGCGGCGCGGTGGTTCACGCCGGAACGAGCGCGGCGCTGCTCGCGGACGCGGCGACGATCGAGGCGCATTTGACGGCGGGGAGCAGGGGGTGAGGGGGGCTTGAGGCCCGACGTAATCAATAAATCATGAAATCTGGGCGAGAGCGCTGCGCAGCGGCGTCTGCACGAAAGGCGGCGCCCGACGGATATATTCCAGCGCCTTCGCCTTTGCCACAGGTTCGAGCGTTTGCAGATATTCGAGCGCCGCGGCGACGGAAAAAGGCCGACCCAATCTCTCCGCGAAATTGCTCGATAGGTCCGTCCAAACAACACTATCCATGCCACTATGGGCTGCCCACGCAATTACGGCGTCGCGAGACGCGCGATCGCGAAACTTGGCATCCTCGCCGCGACAGACGAAGCCAATGTTTTGTGTCGAGGCTCCTTCCCGATCGCGCAGATCCTCGATTACATCTGTGATGTTCGACCGCAGACTCAAGCAATAAGCAACCCTTGTCGGGATGCCGTTTTCGGGGTCGATCACCAAGGTCAGCGCGCCGCAGCGGGAATCGGAAACACGAGAGAATTCGATTCTAAGGAGCGGCCCATCGTTCAGCCAAGGTCCGTGGTAAGCATCGAACTTGCGCCCACCCTCCCACAGTAGGGATCCCCACCCCAGCAGAGCGACTGTGTTTGTCATTTTCACTCTTACGGCTGCCGTGGCAGCGGTCGTCCCCTGCATATTAGGATGCAAGGAACCGCCAGAAGGAGTGCGACGACTAACACGACGCATGCGTGAAAGTTTTCCGTTGTCCAAAACATAGGTAGATAGGTCCTTAACCATCGCACCCAATGAATTTGTTTCACAAAAGGTTCGCATACTTTCAGTGCGAGGTCTGCCAAAGTGAGCAATCCCAACCACGCACCGAGTACGCTGAACCGTGCGCCGAGCCGAACCATCGGGTCGGGATGCTGACACGCCACAGGGAGCTCTCCCAACCCCCAGAAGCTGGCTTCCTCGATCGTCAACTCAATTAGTCCGCTCTTCTTGTCGCCAGGCGTGGCTTTGGGAATGCCGAGCGCGTCTCGGTACCACTCGCCCATGACAACAGTGTCCTCATTGAGGCTGATGTGGTGTCGCGGTGGGGAATTGTACTTGGCGAGGAATCTTGGCTCGATTGTGCGCGCCTCGGCATAAACACCGCGAGCGCAGCCAGGTCGTGTGATTTTCATGGCCCCGCGCTTTGTCGGATTGTTTTTTGAAGGCCCGCCAATCCAAACCCAACCGTCACTGCTCTCCTCGTCTCGCGCTAGGCGGATGACGTATTTAGGCGCCATGCGAGTGTCCTCCAGCGTGCATAAAATCTTCTCAGACCAATGGTCAGCAAGAAAGATATCTCGCGAAAGGCGCGATGGAAATTTCGACTTTCAGCGACGCCGCGAGCGAAGGGCGGCAATCAATCCGCGATCGTGCTTCACAATGGACTCCGGCGCCAGTTCGCCGGTCGACACGGCTACCCTGAGGACGGCCCCACCCGCTACGCCTCCGCCGCCAATTGCGCCGCTGTCTTGGCGAGCACGCGCGCCATGAAGAGGCGCCAGAACCAGCCGGTTGCGAAATGCTTGGGGTAGAAGGAGGCGCGCCAGCTTATGACTGTGCCGCCATCGCCTGTCAGCTCGAGGTCCACGTCGGCGCGGTAGTCGCGAAACGGATAGCCGGAAAGAAGGACGTAGCTCAGCCGGCGATCGGGGATCAGCTCGACGATTTCCTCGCGCGCCCTCGACACTTTCGTGATGAAGACCCGGATGGCGCCCACGCCATAAGGCTCGTCGCGGCCGAGCCGCTCCAGTTCGAACTTATCGAACATCGCCCAGTCCGGCCAGGTCGAGCCGTCCTTCAACAGCGCGAACACGTTTGCCGGGTTCGCGTTGGATATCGCCGTCGCCGCGACTCGGATGGGACCCATCGCGCGCTCCCGCTATTCATGCGCTTCGATTGCGATGGCCGCAGGATATATCGGCTTACGGTGGCGCGACATTTCCTTCTCCCACCTTCGGCGGGAGAAGGGATCGTCTTCGCCTTTTTTACTGAAACCGGTAGCCGCAACGGCTGTGATGATAGCCGGCGTGGCGCCATTCGTGGCGAACGGGGGGCTGATAATAGACGACCGGGTCCGCGGCCGGCATGGCGCCGGCGCAAGGCGAAGTGTAGACGGCCGCTTCCGTCGCATAGCCGGCCGCATAGTCGCCGCCGAGAGCCCTGGCCGCGACCCGGCAGGGAACGACCGTCTCGGTCAGGCCGTCCGACACCGTGCAGGGATGGTTGTAGAGCGCGGCGCCGCTGGAGATTTGCCGATCGAGCAGCCAGTCGCGATAGGAGAACGAGGTTTGGTATGTCGCCACGCCCACGCCCACGGTGGCGGCCGGGCAGTTCGAGAAAAAGCCGCCGCAGCCATAGGAAGACGCGTAAGCGCCAGCGACCGGGCAGTTCGAGAAGAAGCCGCCGCAGGCATAGGAAGGCTCGGAAAGCCCGACGAGACTGAAAAAGGCGAGACCGATTGTTGCATATTGTCGGATACGCATGGCTTGCTCCATGGCTACACTTGCCAGATCAGACGTGTTTACTCGCCGGCGGTCAACGGCGGCCTTAATACTTGGTTACTTTTGATGTCGGCTGGTTTGGTTGCAGCGCGCGTCTGCGGCGGTTCGGTTGCTGGGGGCCACGCCGCCGAGCCGCCGTCAAGCGGCTGCGCCGCTCCTCCGCTTCGCTTCGGCGCCTTCGGCGTGACTGCGTCTCGTCGGCGCGGCGTTTGCTATCCAAACGCCATCGGCGAGCACGGCGATGGCAGCGCCCCGGCTTGGCGCGCGCGCCCAAACCATGCGATGCCTATGGCATCCCTCATTGCCCGACGGAGAAGACCCGTGGCGCGTATTTTTCTCACAATCGGCTGTCTGGCCGCTGCGCTATTCGCCGCGCCGGTGGCGCAGGCGACAATGCAACCGGCCGCGCCGATCGCGATTTCCGACATTCGTTTGGCGGCGATGGGCTGCGGCCCGGGCTATCGCCCCGATTCCACCGGCGTATGCGTCGACTATCTCGACAGATGGCGCAGCTGCCCGGACGGCTATTTCGCGGAACCCTATCCGAACGGCAATGGCTACCGCTGCGCGCCGACCGAATGGCTCAAGGAGCCCGGCTGGCTGATGGATTTTTTCCGGCCTTAAGAGAAAACGCGATGGCTTACGAACTTTTCTATTGGCCCGGCATCCAGGGGCGCGGCGAATTCGTCCGGCTCGCCTTGGAGGAGGCGGGCGCCGATTATGTCGATGTCGCGCGCGCCTCCGGCCAGGGGCGCGGCATGCCCGCGATGAAGAAGGCGCTGCAGAGCCGGACCGAGCCGCATGTTCCCTTCGCGCCGCCGTTCCTCAGGGATGGCGATCTCGTGCTCTCGCAGGTCGCCAATATCCTGATGTATCTGGGGCCCAAGCTCGGCCTCGCGCCAAAGGAAGAGCCGTTGCGCTATATCGCCAACGCCTTGCAACTGACCATCACGGACGTGGTCGCCGAGGTCCATGACACGCATCATCCGCTCGCCACGACGCTCTATTACGAAGACCAGAAGGACGTCGCCAAGGCGCGCGCGGCCGACTTCCTCAAGCACCGCTTGCCGAAATACGCCGGCTATTTCGAACGCGTGCTGAAGCAGAACCCGGCGGGCGACAAGCATATAATCGGGGACAGCCTCACCTATGTCGATCTGTCGCTGTTCCAATGGATCGAGGGCCTGCATTACGCGTTCCCCCGCGCGATGAAGGGGTTCGGCGCGGCCTATCCCGCGCTCGGCGCGTTGCGCAAGCGCGTGCGGGCGCGGCCGCGCATCGCCCTTTATCTGAAGTCCGAACGGCGGCTCGCGTTCAACGAATCGGGCATTTTCCGCCACTATCCCGAGTTGGATCAGGACGCGGATTGAGCCAATCGCGCCTCTTCCCCCAAGGGGGAGGGCGCCAAAGCGCCGATTTGACAGCCGCGCGCCGATTGTTATATCTCATAACCATTGGAGGAGCCGCGCACCATGTCCGCAGGGTCCGTCGCAGCTGACGAGGCCGTCGTCGTCACGCAGATCGAGGGCGACATCGCGGTCGTTCGCCTCAACCGGCCGGCCAAGCGCAATGCGCTGAACGATCCGGCGATCCTCGCCCTCGAGGCGGCGTTTCGCAGTTTTGGCCCGGGCGTCAAAGCGGCGGTGATCCATGGCGCGGGCGACCATTTTTCGACCGGCCTCGATCTCAACGAACTTGTCGAGGTCGACCTCAACGCGGCGATCGAACATTCGCGCCTGTGGCATCGCGCGTTCGAGGCGATCGAATTTGGCCGCGTGCCGGTCGTCTCGGCGCTGCATGGCGCGGTGGTCGGCGGTGGGCTGGAGCTCGCCTGCGCGACGCATGTTCGCGTCGCCGAAACGTCGGCCTTTTACGCTTTGCCCGAGGGCCAGCGCGGCATTTTCGTAGGGGGAGGCGGTTCGGTGCGGCTGCCGCGCCTCTTCGGCGTCTCGCGCATGATGGAAATGATGCTGACGGGCCGCGTCTATCGCGCCGAAGAGGGCTATGGCTTCGGCTTCTCGCATTATGTCACGCCCGTCGGCGAAGGCCTCGCCAAGGCCAAGGAACTCGCGCGCAAGATCGCCGGCAATGCGGGGCGCACCAATTTCGCGCTGATCCAGGCTTTGCCGCGCATCGCCGAGGGCGACCGCGCCGCCGGCTATCTGATGGAGGCTTTGATGTCCGCCATCGCCCAGGACGACGACGAGGCCAAATCGCGCCTGCGCGCCTTTCTCGAAAAACGCGCCGACAAGGTGGCGCCGCAGCCGGATTGAAAGATTGACTCTGTTTCTCCCTCGCCCCTTGTGGAGGAGGGAATGAGGAATCGCTGGGATGAGCGCGCAAGCCAACCCTCTTGCGGCGGACGGGCCCCAATCCGCGCCGTTGCGCAAGCTGAAGACCGGCTCCAACGCCGCCATTTTCGAGCGGCGCGCCGATGGTGCGATCCTGGTGCGCGCGCGCGAGCCGCTCGGGCCCTATCCCGTCAAACTGACCGAGCGCCTCGTCCGCTTCGCTGAGGAAGCGCCGGAGCGTGTGTTCGTCGCCGAGCGCGATTCGAACGGCGAATGGCGAGAGATCACCTACGCGCAGGCGCTCCACGCCGCCAAGGCGATCGGCAGCGCGCTTCTGCGGCGCGATCTGTCGCCCGAGCGGCCCGTGATGATCCTGTCGGGCAATGATGTCGAACATGCGCTGCTGGCGATCGCCTGCCTGCATGTCGGCATTCCCTATGCGCCGATCTCGCCGGCCTATTCGACCGCGACGAGCGATTTCTCAAAGCTCCTTCATATCGCGCGCCGGCTGACGCCAGGTCTCGTCTTTGCAAGCGACGGCGCCGCTTTCGCCGCGGCGCTCGATGCCGCCGCCGGCGAGGCCGAAATCGTGGCGACCCGCAATCCCCCGCCCGGCCGCCCCGCGACTCTATTCTCAGAACTGCTCGCTTTTCCCATCGACGAAGCGGCGGTCGCGCGCGCCCATGGCACCATCAAGGGCGAGGACGTGGCCAAAATCCTGTTCACCTCCGGCTCGACGGCTCTGCCCAAAGGGGTCGTCAACACCCATGCGATGTGGACCGCCAACCAGGAGATGATATCCGGCTATTTCCGCTTCCTGCGCGATGCGCCGCCGGTTCTCGTCGACTGGCTGCCGTGGAACCACACGTTCGGCGGCAACCACAATTTCGGCCTCGTCGTCTATAACGGCGGCTCGCTCTATATCGACGAGGGCCGCCCGACGCCCAAGGGCATTCTGGCGACGGTGCGAAACCTGCGCGAAATCGCGCCCTCCGCCTATTTCAACGTGCCCAGGGGCTTCGAGGAACTGGCGCCCTTCCTGCGCGCCGAACCGCTTTTGCGCGAAAAATTCTTCTCGCGGCTGCATATGAATTTCTTCGCCGGCGCCGGCCTTGCCCAGCATGTCTGGGACGAGATGGACGCGATCGCGGTCGAGACGCTCGGCGAGCGAATGCCGATGCTGACCGGCCTTGGGGCGACCGAAAGCGGTCCCTTCGCGCTTGTATGCGCGCCCGAACATTGCCGGTCGGGCTATGTCGGCCTGCCGGTGCCCGGCGTCGAGATGAAGCTCGCGCCGGTCGAGGGCAAGCTCGAAGTGCGCCTGCGCGGCCCCTCGATCACCCCCGGCTATTGGCGCGATCCGGAAGCCAATTCCAAATCCTTCGATGAAGAAGGCTTTTATCGGCTTGGCGACGCCGTCAAATGGGTCGACGAGGCCGATCCCGCCAAGGGCTTCCAGTTCGACGGCCGCATCACCGAGGATTTCAAGCTCTCCACCGGCACCTGGGTCAGCGTCGGGCCGATGCGCGCCAAGATCATCGCTCATTTCGCGCCCTATTTTCGCGATGTGGCGATCGCCGGCATCAATCGCGACGATGTGACGGCGCTGGCCTTTCCCGATCTCGAGGCGCTGCGCGCTTTATGCCCGGACCTCGCGAACGAGGCGAGTGCGATCTTCGCCGACGCCCGCGTTCGCGCGGAAATCACCCGCCTGCTGGCGGCCCTTGCGGCCGGCGCGACCGGCTCGTCGACGCGCCTGGCGCGCGTCATCCTGCTGGAGGCGCCGCCTTCGCTCGACAAGGGCGAAATCACCGACAAGGGCTCGATCAATCAGCGCGCCGTGCTGAGCCATCGCGCCGATCTTGTCGAGGCGCTTTACATCAGGCCTTATTCGCCGCGCGTCATCGCTTTGCCGGAGAACTGAGCCATGGCGTTCGACAATCCAGGCATGTTTTCCTCCTGGCGGGACGCTTATCTCATGGGCGGCGCGCGAACGCCGTTCACCGATCTCAACGGCGCGCTGTCGAGCGTCTCGCCGATCGATCTCGGCGTCAAGGCGGCGCGGGCGGCGCTGGACAAGGCTGGCGTCGCGCCGGGCGAAATCGGGACCGTCATTGCGGGATCGATGGCGCAGGCTAGTTTCGACGCCTATATGCTGGCGCGCCATATCGGTCTTTACGCCGATGTTCCCGAAGCGGTTCCCGCCCATCTCGTGCAGCGAATCTGCGGCACCGGAATCGAAGTCCTTTCGCAAGCCTGCGACGCGATCGCCCATAAGGGGATCGACGCCGCTTTATGCGTGGGCGCGGAATCGATGAGCCGCAACCCCGTCGCCGCCTATACGCATCGCGGCGGCTTTCGGATGGGACAGGTGGAATTCAAGGATTTTCTCTGGGAAGCCCTGCTCGATCCTTCCTGCGATGCGACGATGGGCGACACGGCGGAAAATCTGGCGAGCCAATATTCGATCACGCGGGCTGAGGTTGACGCTTATGCCGAGCGCTCGTTCGCGCGGGTGCTTCAGGCGCGCGCCGAAGGTTTCTTCGACGACGAGATCGTCGCCGTAAGCTCGGAGATTTTTTATTCGCCCGGCCGTAAGGACCGCGCGATCAAACTGGACCTCAAAATCGATGTAGTGATTGAGGACAGCCATCCGCGCGCCACCAGCCTGGCGACGCTCGCCAAAATCCGTCCCACCTTTGGCGGCGTGCAGACCGGCGGCAATAGTTCGGCGGTCGTCGATGGCGCGGCGGGCGCGGTCGTCGTCAGCGGCGCCTATCTCAAGCGCGCCGGCAAGGCGCCGCTCGCGCGGCTGATCGGCGCGGTCGCGGTGGGCTGCCCGCCCCATATTATGGGCATCGGCCCGGCCCCGTCGATCCGAGCGCTGCTGGAGCGGACCGGCCTCAAGCTGGCGGAGATCGACCGCATCGAGATCAACGAGGCGTTCGGCGCGCAAGTGATCGCCTGCATGCGCGAACTCGGGCTCGATGAAGAAAAGCTCAACGTCAATGGCGGCGCGATCGCCATCGGCCATCCGCTCGGCGCGACGGGATTGCGCCTCACGCTGACGCTGGCGCGCGAATTGAAGCGTCGCGGCCTCCGTTATGGAATCGCCTCGGCCTGCATCGGCGGCGGGCAGGGCATCGCCATGCTGATCGAGAATGGCGACCTCGCGCCCTGACCTCCAAAGGAATCGAAGACGAATGGGATTTCTTTTCACCCGCAAGCTGACGATCGAATGGGGCCATTGCGACCCCGCCGGCATTGTCTTCAATCCGCGCTTCTTCGAGTTTTTCGACTGGTCGACCGCGCGGCTGATGGAGGTGGCGCTGGACCTTGGCAAGGTCGACATGAGGAAAGCTTATGGCATCGTCGGCATTCCGCTGGTCGACACGCGCGCCAATTTCATGCGTCCGTCGCGCTATGGCGAGGAGATCGAGATCGTCTCGAATGTGACGACGGTCGGCCGCTCGAGCTTTGAGATCGATCACCAACTGTTCAACCAGGCCGAACTGGCGGTGACCGCGCATGAAAAGCGGGTCTGGGCGATTCGCGATGGCGAGACCGGCCGGCTCAAGGCCCAGGCGATTCCCGAAGACGTCGTGCGGAAATTGAACGGCGCGTGAGCAATTCGCTCAAGGCGGGGCGGCGAGCACCGGCTCCAGCGGACGCGCGATGATGCCCTCATCGTAGTAATGGTCGAACCGATCAAGGCCCGCTTCTTCATTGCCGTTGGGATGCACCAGCACGATCGAGCCCGCGCCGGGCCGTTGGCCCTTGGCGAGCCACGCATCGGTCCCCAGCACGATCAGGTGATGGCGCCGCACGGCGTCCATCAGTGGCGAATTGGAGACGAGGCCGGGAAAGCGGAAGAACACCGAAGGAGTCCCGCCATTGGCGATCAGCAGGCGCTCGGTCTGCAGGATTTCATAGTCCGGGTCGAGCCCCTTGGTCAGCATGTAAGTCTGATCGTCGGGCCGTCCCTTGGCGTAAGGGTGGTGATAGCTGTGGTTTGTCCAGAGGATGTCGAGCGCGCCATCGACCTGTCTGTCCATCAGCCAATGAAAATCGGCGACGTGATGGATGAGCCAGAGCCCGGAGATCGACAGCGCGACCGGCGCGCCGCGGCCGGAGGTCATCAGCTTTTCGAAGAAGCGGCGGTCGAGCGGCCTGTGGCTGGGGCAAAGATCGCCGGTGACGAAGGCGCCCCCGGCCGTGCCATGGGTGAGGCCGGCGTCTTGCAGGAACGTGCGATGCGCGATGCCCGGCATGGCGGCGGCCTCGGTCACCGCGCGCAGATATCGCGTGCCGGCCAGCGAGGTCTCGCTCGCCTCCCGGCAGGTCCAGCAGGCGGCGCGCTCGATCCGGGTCGACAGCCCCGCGGGATCGGCGAGCAGCAACAGCGGCGCCTTATCGATCGTCAGGGTGCGGATCGCGACAAGGTCGCGCCCGGCCGTATTGCGGCAGGCGAGCAGGGTCGAGCGATAATCGGCTGCCAAATCGGCGCTGGCGAGGCCCGCATGCGCAACCGGGCGGTAGAGGCACGCCTCGTCGGCCAAAGCGCTGGAAGCCAGAGACAGCGCCGCAAGCGCGATGATGTGTCGAAAAATCGTGAGGGCGTTGAAGGAAAGAAAAGAGATTTTCGTATCTCCTTGATGGAGCGGCGCTTTGCCGCAATCTCGCGGGTTTGAAACACAGGCTTGTGTTTGAACGAAGACAAGGGCGCCAATGCGCTTTTCCGAGCCAATTTTTCAAGCTTAAATCAGCTTGACCGATGAAATGTCACGACCCATATTGTTACATGTAACAATATGGGAGATCCAAATGGCGCGGGTAGCCGAACGGGTAAAGCAACATCGGGATCGGTTGCGGCGGGCTGGCCTGCGCCCCATCCAGATTTGGGTGCCGGACATCCGACGCCCTGGCTTTGCCGATGAATGCGCTCGCCAATCGCTTAAACTCCGCGATGATCCGGATGAGGCGGAGATATCGGCTTGGCTGCAGGCGGCGGCTGATACTGAGGGCTGGCGTTGAGGCGCGGCGATTTGGTGACGATCGGCCTGCAAGGCGAGTATGGTAAGCCGCGTCCGGCTCTGATCATTCAATCCGACCTGTTCGCGGAGCATCCCTCGGTGACCATTCTGCCGGTGACGAGCCAGTTGCGCGACACGCCGCTCTTTCGCATCGCCATCGACCCGACCGCGGAAAGCGGCTTGCAAAAATTATCGCAAATCATGATCGACAAGGCGCAAACCGTGCCGAGCGAGAAAGTCGGGAGCGCAATCGGCCGGCTGAACGATCGAACCATGGTCGCCGTCAATCAGGCGCTGGCTGTGTTTCTGGGCTTTGCCTGAATCGTCGGCGAATCCTCGGGCGCGTCGGCGCGACGATCGCCGCCCCCCTATCGCGCCTGCGCGTGATATTCGTCGTTGGGCCGCATATCGACCGCCGAGGCCATGCGGTTCGACATGTTGAAGAACGCGGCGACCGCGGCGACGTCCCAGATTTCGCGCTCGGAAAAACCGACCTCGCGCAGAGCCTGCCGATCCGCCTCCTCGATTTGCGCGCTGGAGAAGGTCACTTTTTCGGCGAAGGCGAGCATCGCATATTGGCGCCTGGGAAGGCCCGCCGCGCGCCAGTTCATCGCCATCAACTCGCCAAGCTGGGGAATGCCGGAGATCTGGCGCACCGCCGCGCCATGCGCGGTCAGGCAATAGAAGCAGCGATTGTCGGCCGAGACCGCCACCGCGATCATCTCTCGCTCCAGCTTCGAAAGGCCGGAGGGCACCAGCATCAGATCGTTGTAGAAGGCGGCGAAGGCTTCGAGCTTGGCCATGTCATGGGCATAGGCGATCAGCACATTGGGGACAAAGCCAAGCTTGTCGCGGCATTTGTCGAAATAGGCCGCCACGCCCGGCGTCAATTCGGCGCTCGCCAAATCGAGCGCCGTGACGCGAGCGCCCTGGGCCGGCCGTTTTTTCGATTTTTTCGCCATCGGGCCGTCCGTTGATGTCGCCGCTCAGCGGCGCCATCCTACGCGAGGATTCCGTCGCGGCGAAAGAGGCGACGGCCCGAATTCTATTGACAGTGGGGTCAGGCCGCTTCGGCGAACTTGACCGCGATGCCGGTGGCGGCGACGCGCTGCAGAGGGGTGCCGTCAATATCGGCGCGCTTGACGCCGTCAACTTCAAAATCGAGGCCGATGATCGCGTCGGCGTCATATTCCTGCGCCTCGCGGATCAAAGCCTGGACGGCCGCCAGACGGTCGGCTTCGCCGCCGGGGGCATTGGCGGCGCGCCAGGCGGCGGACGCCTTGATGCGGCCGATCGAATAATGGCTGCGGCCGCCTTCGAGTTCATTTGTACGACTGACTTGCATTCTTCTTACCGTTTTGTTGCGCCGCCCACTTGCCCAAAGCAAATAGCGGGCCGCGCTTGCGTTGCGCTTAACATCTCGAAATCGTGGGTATTTTGTGGTTTTAGAGTTGATGGAACCCTAACATTTGCGTCATCGCGCCCGATTGCTCGGACGTGTTGCAAACTTACGGGATGGTGAGGGCAAGCGCCGGGCGGGCGGGACCAAAGGCCCCGCGCCCGGACTTTATGAGCCGTTTTATCCAGGAATCGGGAAGCGGCCGCGCCTTGCCGGATTATTCGGCGTGGCTGGGCTCCTCGGCCGCCTGCTGCTTTTCGAGATCGGCGCCGGTCTGCTGATCGACGACGCGCATCGACAGCCGCACTTTACCGCGATCGTCAAAGCCCAGCAGCTTCACTTTGACCTTGTCGCCTTCCTTGACGACGTCGGTCGTCTTGGCGACGCGGCCCTTGGAGAGCTGCGAAATATGGACAAGACCATCCTTGGAGCCGAAGAAATTGACGAAGGCGCCGAAATCGACCGTCTTGACCACCGTGCCGTCATAGATCTGGCCGACTTCCGGATCGGAGGCGATCGACTTGATCCAGTTGATGGCGGCCTTGATCTTCGCGCCGTCAGCCGAGGCGATCTTCACGGTGCCGTCGTCCTCGATATTGATCTTGGCGCCGGTCTTTTCGACAATTTCGCGGATCACCTTGCCGCCCGTCCCGATCACTTCGCGGATTTTGTCGGTCGGGATTTTCATCGTCTCGATGCGCGGGGCAAATTCGCCAAGTTCGGCGCGCGCGCCGGTTAGCGCCTTGCTCATCTCGCCCAGGATATGCAGACGCCCGTCCTTGGCCTGGCCGAGGGCGACCTGCATGATCTCCTCGGTGATGCCGGCGATCTTGATGTCCATCTGGAGAGAGGTGACGCCCTCCGTCGTCCCGGCGACCTTGAAATCCATGTCGCCAAGGTGATCTTCATCGCCCAGAATGTCCGAGAGGACCGCAAAACGTTTGTCCTCCAGGATGAGACCCATGGCGATGCCCGCGGTCGGCCGCTTCAGCGGCACGCCCGCGTCCATCAAGGCGAGCGAGGAGCCGCAGACGGTCGCCATCGAGGACGAGCCGTTGGATTCGGTGATTTCCGATACGATGCGGATCGTATAGGGAAATTCGGCCGCCGTCGGCAGCATTGGGCGGATCGCGCGCCAGGCGAGCTTGCCATGGCCGATTTCGCGTCTTCCCGGCGCGCCCATGCGGCCGGTCTCGCCGACCGAATAGGGGGGGAAATTGTAATGGAGCATGAAACGCTCCTTATAGGTTCCCTCCAGGCTGTCGACGAATTGCTCGTCCTCGCCCGTCCCCAGCGTCGCCACGACGAGTGCCTGCGTCTCGCCGCGCGTGAACAAAGCCGAACCATGCGTGCGCGGCAAGATGCCGACCTGCGCCAGAATCGGGCGAACCGTCGTCAGGTCGCGCCCGTCGATGCGGCGCTTGTCGTCCAGAATGTTCCAGCGCACGACCTTGGCCTGCGCGTCGTGGAAGGCCTCGGCGACGAGCTCCTTGGCGAATTTCGCCTCGCCGCCCTCGGGCAGAAGTTCGGCGAACACTTTCGCCTTGACGGCATCGACGGCGCCGTAGCGCTGCTGCTTGTTGGTGATCGCATAGGCGGCGCGAAGATCGGCTTCGCCGATCGCCAGCACAGCCTTTTCCACGGCCGATTTGTCGATTGTCGTCAGTTCGCGAGGCTCCTTGGCGGCGCGCTCGGCGAGGCGAATGATCGCCTCGATGACCGGCTGGAAGGATTTGTGGCCGGCCATGACGGCCTTCAGCATGATCTCTTCGGACAGCTCCTTGGCTTCCGATTCGACCATCAATACCGCCTCGCCCGTGCCGGCGACGACGAGATCGAGATCGGAATCCTTCAATTCGTCGATGGTCGGGTTGACCTTGATTTCGCCCTTGATATAGCCGACCCGCGCCGCGCCGATCGGGCCCATGAAGGGGACGCCCGACAAGGTCAAGGCGGCCGAGGCGGCTATCAGGCCGAGAATGTCGGGATCGGTCTCCAGATCATGGCTCAGAACCGTGACGACGACTTGCGTGTCGCAGCGAAAGCCGTCGGGAAAGAGCGGCCGAATGGGTCGGTCGATCAGCCGGGAGGTCAGCGTCTCCTTGTCGGAGGGCCGTCCCTCGCGTTTGAGGAAGCCGCCGGGAATGCGGCCGGCGGCGAAGGCCTTTTCCTGGTAGTTGACGGTCAGGGGGAAAAAATCGACGCCGGGCTTGGGCGTCTTCAGCGCGACGACCGTCGCCAGCACCGTCGCCTCGCCCCAGCTCGCAAATACCGCGCCGTCGGCCTGGCGCGCGATGCGGCCGGTCTCAAGAACGAGGTCGCGGCCGCACCAATTGAGTTCTTCACGTTGAATATCGAACATCTCTCATCATCTTTCTGAAGATGGTGAAAGCTTCTCGGCCAAAGGTCTTGCCATCATCCATGGTTTGCCATGAGGTCGGTCATAGGCAAGACGGCGAGAGGCTGGTCTTGGCCCGCGTCGCGGGGCGTCCAGCATCCGGCGATCCTGCCATGACGCGCAGCTTTCACATCCCTTGATCGCGACAGCGGCCCCATGCCGCCGTCGTCGTCTATCCGCCAGGCTTTCGCGCCTGGATTAGCGGCGAATCCCGAGGCGCTCAATGAGCGTCTTGTAGCGGGCCTCGTCATCCCTTTTTACGTAATCAAGCAGCGTGCGCCGCTGCGAGACCATCTTGAGAAGGCCGCGGCGCGAATGGTTGTCCTTGACATGAGTTTTGAAATGGCCGGTCAGGTTGTTGATGCGCTCCGTGAGGATCGCCACCTGCACTTCAGGCGAACCCGTATCGCCGGCCTTTAAAGCATATTCCTTCACGAGCGCGGCTTTGCGCTCAACGGTAATCGACATCGGGTGGTCCTTTCTTTGCGAGCCGCGGCCCGTCATTGACGGCGCTGCTCTTTTTGGGATTGGCCGAGCCGGGATGTCGTCCAGGTCGGTCAGGTCGGGCCGGAGCGCGAACGCCCAAGCTGGCCGGCTTATACAGCATTCGCGCGGCGATGCTATAGAATTGTGGCGGGGAATGCGCGGGTTGGAAACCAGACGACTGCGCCGCCTTTCCCTAACCTGATGATCCCCTTGACCTCAAATTCCCCTCAACCCGGCAGATTGAACACCCGCGTCGAAATGAAATAGCCGGCTTCGACAACGCCGAAGGCGATCGGCGAGCCAAAGCACGAGGCATAGGCCGGGCCCTCGCCCGGCGCGTGGCTGCCCCGCATCAGCAGCTTCTGGCCGCGCCGCAGAATGGCGGCGCCGTCGCGGTCAATGGGGACGCAGGTCAGTTCGGCAAGGCCCGCCTCGACAGGCGACATAGCCTTGGCTCTGGCCTCCGGCGTCTCGCGCAAAGCATCGAGCGTGAAAGATTTTTCGCTCGAGAACGGACCGACGCGGGCGCGGCGCAGCAGCACGACATGGCCGTAGCAGCCAAGTAGCCGGCCAAGATCGCGCGCAATGGCCCGCACATAGGCGCCCTTGCCGCATTCGGCCTCGAAGACCGCCAGGCCCGGCTCGGCCGAAACGAGATCGAGCCGATAGACGACGATTTCGCGCGGCGCCATGACGAGAGCCGCTCCCTCCCGCGCCAGATCATAGGCCCGCTCGCCGGCGATCTTTATCGCCGAATAGACCGGTGGCGCCTGGCTGATGATTCCGATGAAGCGGGGAAGCAGCGCCGCGATGGCGCTAGCGTCGGGGCGCGCTTCGGATGCAGCCACGACGCGTCCTTCGGCGTCGTCGGTGTCGGTTTCCTCACCCCATTTGACGCCGAAGCGATAGGCCTTGGTTCCGTCCTGCACGACCGAGACGGTCTTGGTCGCCTCGCCAAAGGCGATCGGCAGGACGCCCGACGCCAGCGGGTCGAGCGTGCCGGCATGGCCGGCCTTTTTGGCGTTGAACAGAAATTTCAATTGCGCGACGGCCTGGGTCGAGGTGATGCCGACGGGCTTGTCGAGGCAGACCCAGCCGTTGACCTCGATGCGTGTCGAGCGGCGCTGCTCGCGCTTTTCCTGTCTAGGGCTGGCGCGCGGTTCGGTCATCGCCTCGTTCATGGCTGGCCCTCGTCGTCGCGATCCTGCAGGTCGCGGGCGACTTCCGGCGATTTCAGCAAGGCGTCGATCTTGGCTCTCGCGTCGAAACTATCGTCGAGAACGAAACGCAGATCGGGCGCGAATTTCAGATTGATGCGATGGGCGATCTGCGTGCGCAACGCCTTCTTGTTGCGCTCGAGCGCGGCGATCGTCTTTTCGGCGCCCTTGCCGCCGAGCGGCATAACGTAAAGCGTCGCCAGTTTGAGGTCGGGCGACATTTTGACGGCTGGAATCGTCACCACCTGCTTGGCGAGCGCGGGATCTTCGATATCGCCGCGCGCGAGAATTTCGGCCGCCGCATGGCGGATCAATTCGCTGACGCGCAGCACGCGTTGCGAGGGTCCGGCGTTTTTCTGGTCTGGACGCAGCATGGAGGATGATGGCCTGGATTGGGTTGATAGGTTGCGGACGGCGCGATTGGGCCCGGAGATATTTGCGGCGCGGGCGAGCCTTTGTCGGACGCGCGGCGCCTAGATCGCCCCGAGCTTTACGGAAAGGCCGGGTATTGCGGCGCAGGTTAATGGATCGTCCGGCCCGAGCTCGACGATTTGCGTCCAAGCTCCCGCTTTTGGCGCGGTGTGGACATGCGTGCGTCGCCGACTGGCGTCGATCACCCAAAGTTCCTGCACGCCATGACGGGCATAAAGCTGCGCTTTGAGGCCGCGATCATAAGTGAGACTCGTGAGAGCGACTTCGATCGCCAGCACAATATCTGTCCCCTTGACCTCTTCCAGCTTGATCCCGCGGGGATAGGCGACAAGGTCCGGTTCGACGAACGTATTCTTGGAGAGATACATCGTGCTTTCGAACCCGAGCCAGAGCTTTTCCGACAAAGCGCGAACGAGCGCCATGCCGAGCGCGGACTTGATAAACTCGTGAACATGCGTCTTGGCCTGCATCGGCACGATATCGCCTTCGATGAGCTCAAAATTCTCGTCGTCGGCGATGATCCCGGCGTCTTGCATGCGCAGAATTTCCTGCACCGTGAAGGCGCGGCGATCGAAGCCTTCCGCAGCCCGCGTGACGTTCGTTCTCGTCATATTCGCAAACCTGATCCCTGGCGAAATCGGCGTCAAAGCGTGCGCCGCACCTCTTCGACATTGTAGCATTCGATAACGTCGCCGATGCGCATGTCCTGGTAGTTCTCGAACGCCATGCCGCATTCCTGGCCCGATTGCACTTCCCTGACTTCGTCCTTGAAGCGCTTGAGCGTCGACAGCTTGCCCTCATGCACGACGACATTGTCGCGGATGAGGCGCACATGCGCGCCGCGCTGAACGACGCCATCGGTGACGCGGCAGCCCGCGACATTGCCGACCTTGGAAATCGAGAACACTTCGAGGATCACCGCATTGCCGAGCATTTCCTCGCGCAAAGTGGGCGCGAGCATTCCCGACATCGCCGCCTTCACATCGTCCACGAGATTGTAGATGATGTTGTAATAGCGGATCTCGATGCCCTGCCGCTCGGCCAGATCGCGCGCTTCCTTGTGCGCGCGCACGTTGAAGCCGATGATGACCGCTTTCGAGGCTTCGGCGAGAGTCACATCGGATTCGGTGACGCCGCCGACGCCCGAATGGACCACGCGCGCGCCCACTTCCTCCGTGCCCAATTTATCGAGCGCGGCGACGATCGCCTCGACGGAGCCTTGAACGTCGCCCTTGATGACGATGGGCATTTCCTTGCGGCCGACCGTCTTCAACTGGCTCATCATATCGGCGAGCGAGGTCCGCACGACGCCGCCGCGCGCGGCAAGCTTCTCGCGCTTCTGGCGATCGCGATATTCGGCGATTTCGCGCGCCCTCGCTTCGCTTTCGACCACCGCGAACCGGTCCCCCGCTTCGGGCGCGCCGGAAAATCCGAGGACTTCGACGGGCGTCGAGGGCAGAGCCGATTCGACATTGGCGCCGGTATCGTCAAGCAGCGCGCGCACGCGGCCCCATTGCGATCCCGCCACGATCAATTCGCCGACCCGCAACGTTCCACGCTGAACGAGCACGGTGGCCACAGGTCCCCGGCCGCGATCGAGCCGCGCTTCGACGACCGTGCCCTCCGCCTTGCGGTCGGGATCGGCGGTGAGGTCCAGCAATTCGGCCTGCAGCGCGATCGCCTCGAGCAATTTGTCGAGGTTGGTGTGTTTGGTCGCGGAAACCTCGACCGCCAGCGTATCGCCGCCAAAGGATTCGACCTGGACGTCGTGCTGCAGAAGCTCCTGCGAAACCCGGTCCGGATTGGCGTCGGGCTTATCGATCTTATTGATCGCGACGATGATCGGCGCCTTGGCCGCCTTGGCGTGGCGGATCGCCTCGATCGTCTGCGGCATGACGCCGTCGTCAGCGGCCACCACCAGAACCACGATATCGGTCACTTTGGCGCCGCGCGCCCGCATCGCGGTGAAGGCGGCATGGCCGGGCGTGTCGATGAAAGTGATCTTGGCGCCGCCGGGCGCCGTCACCTGATAGGCGCCGATATGCTGCGTGATGCCGCCGGCTTCCCCGGCGACCACATGGGCGTTGCGGATCGCGTCGAGCAGCGAGGTCTTGCCGTGATCGACATGGCCCATAATGGTGACGATGGGCGCGCGCGGAACCGGCGCGCCGTCTTCGTCGGGCCGGTCGAACAGGCCTTCCTCAACGTCGGATTCGGCGACGCGCTTGACCGTATGACCGAGCTCCTCCGCGATCAATTGCGCCGTATCGGCCTCGAGCACGTCGGTGATCGTCGCCATCTGGCCCTGCTTCATCAGCAGCTTGATCACGTCGACCGCGCGTTCCGACATGCGGTTGGCGAGCTCCTGGATGGTGATCGTCTCGGGCAGGACGATTTCGCGCGACAGCTTGTCCTTGGTCTCCTTGAGGCCATGGCCCTTCAGGCGCTGGGTGCGGCGCCGGAAGGCGGCGACCGAACGCGTGCGTTCTTCCTCGCCAGCCGTTGCGGTGGATACCGTCAACCGGCCGCGATTGCGGTGTTCTGCGCCGCGATTGGGCCTTGGCGGCAGCACGACTTTGGCCGGCTGGATGACTGCGCCGGGACGCCGGATCACCCGTTTGGATTCCACTTCTTCGACAAGGGGAGCGCGGGCGGTCGTCGCCGTCGCCGCGGTCGTCGCCGTGGCGATCGTCGCGGGTTTGCGCGCCATCGTTACGGCCGGCGTGGCGGAGGGCTCGCCTCCAGCCAGGCGCCGGCGCGCCTCATCTTCAGTCTTGCGCTTGAAATCGGCGTCCTGCGCGCGGCGGGTCTCTTCGTCGCGTTTGCGCGCGTCCGCGGCCTCGCGTTCGGCGCGTTCGCGCGTCTCGCGTTCGGCGCGAAGTTTCGCCTCGGCCTCCTGCCGCCGCCTGTCCTCATCTTCCCGCGCCCGCGCGCCAACCAGCGCGTTGGCGCGGGCTTGGCGCTGCGCCTCGGTCAATGTGGGCAGCACGACGCCGGTCTTCAGCGGCGCGAAGGGGGCCGGGCTCGAACCGGCGCGGGCGGTCGCCGCCTGGCTGGTCGGACCGCGCGGCGCGACCGGCGCGCTGGACGGCGCGGCGGCGGCCGGGCGAACGGGCGCGGCGGCCGCGGGCTCGCGCGCCGGCGCCTCGCCGGGCCCCGGGATGCGCCGCTTCACCTTTTCGACGACAACCGCTTTGCTTCTGCCGTGCGAAAAGCTCTGGCGGACCATCCCCTGCTCGACCGGACGCTTCAAATGTAGGGTCTTCGAGGGGGCTGCCCCCAAAGTTTTTTCGCCAGTATTGTTCGTATCGTTCATGCGTCTTTCCAAGTGCCCGGGTTCTGCCCAAAAGTCGGTTCGGCTTCAACGGAAGGCTCGCCGTTGTGCGTCGGGGCCGCTATGGGCGATTTGCCCGCTTCATTCGATCGGTATTCGGCAAGCCGGCGCGCCCGAAATAGGAAGGCCGCGCTCGCTTCGCCCGCGCCAAGCGCTGCATGTATCACATTTGTCCTCCCCAATGCCAAATCCAATTGGCTTGAGGAAAAGAGAATTATTCGCTCGATCCCATCGGCCTGCGCGCCAAAGCGGCCTCGAACGATCCGCTCCAGCTTCGCCGTCCCATCGGGCGCGCCGTCCCGCGCATGGATCAAGGCGAGAATATCGCCGCCCCGGATCGCCGCTTCGACCTTGGCCGCGCCCGTCACGACGAGCCCGGCCTTGTTGACGATCGACAGGAACTGCAACGCGTCCCGTTCGATGATTTGATCGACGCGCTGCGCCAAATCGGCGGGCGCGGCGGCCTTCGTCTTGAAACCGCGCGAAAACGTCTGTTTGCGCACGGCCTGATCGACGATCGCGAAGCTCAGGCTCGTCCAGACCCCCCGGCCGGGCAGCTTGCGGCGCAGATCGGGCGCCACTTCGCCGCTTGGCGACAGGGAAAAATGGATCATCGCCTCGGGCGGACCCTTTTTGCCCGTCACGATGCAGGTTCTCTCGGACTCGCCCTTGTCCGGCCTGGCGCGAGCGCCCAATCGACTCTCCATCGGTTCATCGGGACGAATAGCCGAAAAAATGGGCTCGGTTGCCAAGCCGCCTTTGCCCCTATTCGGCTTGGCCCGCCTCCTCCGGTTCGGCTTCCTCCACCGGCTCCGGCGGCGCCTCGACCCATCCGGCCCGCACGCGCGCGCTCATGATCATCGCGTCGGCCTGTTCGCGGGAAATGTCGAAACCGTCGAGGAATCCGGCGTGAACCTTGTCTTCGCCCACGCCGGGATCCGTCCAGCCGACGAGATCGTCGGTCGCGCAGCCCGCCAGATCTTCGACGCTTTTCACGTCGTTTTCGCCTAATTTGACCAGCATCGGCGTGGTGACGCCCTCGATCGACTTGAGATCGTCGGCGACCCCCAGCGCCTTGCGGCGCTCGTCGAATTCGGCCTCGATACGCGCCAGATGGCCCTGCGCGCGCGCCTGAATCTCGGCGGCGGTGTCGGCGTCGAACCCCTCGATCGTCGCCAGCTCGGTCGGTTCGACAAAAGCCAGTTCCTCGACCGAGCGGAACCCTTCGGAGGCCAGCAATTGCGCGACGGTTTCGTCGACGTCCAGCGCGCCCATGAACACATTGGTGCGCTCGACGAATTCCTTCTGGCGGCGCTCCGATTCCTCCGCCTCGGTCAGGATGTCGATGTCCCAGCCGGTCAATTGGGAGGCCAGACGCACGTTCTGCCCGCGCCGCCCGATCGCCAGGGAAAGCTGATCGTCGGGGACGACCACCTCGATTCGGGTGGAATCCTCGTCGAGCACGACTTTCATCACTTCGGCCGGCTGCAAGGCGTTGACGATGAATGTCGCGGCGTCGGCCGACCAGGGAATGATATCGATCTTCTCGCCCTGCAGCTCGTTGACCACCGCCTGAACGCGCGAGCCGCGCATGCCGACGCAGGCGCCGACCGGATCGATCGAGGAATCGTTGGAGATCACCGCGATTTTGGCGCGCGAGCCGGGATCGCGGGCGACTGACTTGACCTCGACGATGCCGTCGTAAATCTCCGGCACTTCCTGCGCGAACAGTTTGGCGGTAAATTGGGGATGCGTGCGCGACAGGAAGATCTGCGGTCCGCGCTGCTCGCGCCGGACGTCATAGACATAGGCGCGAATGCGATCGCCCGGGCGGAACATTTCGCGAGGAATCATCTCGTCGCGCCGCACCACCGCCTCGCCGGCGCCGCTGCCGCCAAGATCGACAACGACATTGCCGTATTCGACGCGCTTGACGACGCCATTGATGATTTCGCCGATGCGATCCTTATAGACGTCATATTGCTTGTCGCGCTCGGCCTCGCGGATTTTCTGGACCAGCACCTGTTTGGAGGATTGGGCGGGGATGCGGCCAAAATCGAAGGGCGGCAGGGATTCGGCGATCCAATCGCCGATCTGCGCGGACGGGTTCTTCTTCTGGGCGTCGGCCAAGGCGATCTGCGTGGCGTCGTTTTCGATCTGCTCGACGACCAGCAGCAGGCGCGAGAAGCGGATCTCGCCGGTCTTGGGATTAATGTCGGCGCGAACCTCGGTTTCCTGCCCGTAGCGCGAGCGCGCCGCCTTCTGCATCGCGTCCTCCATTGAGGCGAGCACGATGGAGCGGTCGATCGATTTTTCGCGGGCGACCGCGTCGACGATCTGCAAAAGTTCCAGTCTGTTGGCGCTGACGGCCATCCATTTTCTCCTTCGTCTGACCGGAGCCGGCACGTTGCCGCCGATCCCGTCGTCTCGTTAATTCGTGTTGTGGCTCAAAGGTTTGTCGCGCGAGGGCTTGGCCTTTTGCGCCTTCTGTTGCTTCTTGGCCGCCTTCTCGCGGCGCAGGGTGGCGCGGATCAGGGCTTCGGTGAGAACGAGCCTTGCCTCGTCCATGTCCCGGATCGGCAATTCGACCAGGGCGCCCTCGCCGTCATCCGTCGCGGCCAGGCGCAGGCGCGCCGCCATATTCGAGCCGACCGCCTCCACCCCTTCGATGATTCCGCGAAAACGCTTGCGCGTTCCCACCGGAACCGCCATTTCGATTCGCACTTCATCGCCGATCGCCCGCTGGAAATCGGAGACCCGCACCAGCGGCCGGTCGATGCCGGGAGATGAAATCTCCAGGCGATAGGCCTGGCTCACGGGATCTTCAAGATCGAGAACCGGCGAGATCGCAAGGCTCGCTTGCTCGCAAGCCTCCACATTCATCGAGCCGTCCGCGCGCTCGGCCATGATTTGAACGGTGGCGCCGTCGGCGGCCGAAATCTTGACCCGCACCAGCCGCATTCCAAGATCGCGCAAAACCGGCGCGACAAGGGCGCCGACGCGCCGCGCGGCGCCTCTGTCGCCAAGCAGGCGCGGCTCGTCGAGAGCGGTGGCGAGCGCATCGTCCGCTTGGCTCGATTTGGCGGCAGATTGTCCTTCGGCCATAAGTCCCGTCGGCAATAAAAAAGAGCGGGTCCCGGCCGGGGCCCACTCTCAAAACATCTTCTCGTCAAACGAACGAGAAGCTATGAGAAACCAACAAAAAGTTAAATAGGCGAGATTACCGCAGAAAGCAAGAGCGTTGAAATCGCTGGCCGCCCCGCGGCCGGGCGGGACGGGACGCTTAATGTTGGGCCGGGGCGACGAGCGCGTTGCGCGCGGTGATCTGCCCGGAAGTTTCGCCAAAAACCTTGCCGTCGCCCAATTGAACCGTCGGCATGCATTGCGGGGCGCAGGAATAGGATTCCCGCTCCATTCCGCGTTGGACGAGCAGCGTCGTGGTCGTCGGGACGACGCGCACGGTCTTCTCGTCGAGAACATTGCCCTGCGCATCGAGCGCGATGAGGTTGGTCTCGCCAAAGCCCTTGCCCGTCACCACCATCGATTCCGTGCCCTTGAGCATCGTCACGTCGGCGACGATCGGATTGCCGATGACGAGGGTGACGGTGCCTCCGGGAACGCGGGCGATTTTCGCCTCGTCCGGCGTTATGCTCAACACGGTGACAGGGGGCGCCGCATTAGCGCCGCCTTGCGCGCCGGCAAGCGCCAAACCCAGCCCAAGGGCGAAAGACAGAGCGGAGCGACGAACCATCAGGTTTAGGCCTTCTAAGAGGGCTGACGCGAAAGCGCGAACCCCTCATAATTGGAACGCGGCGTCTGACGCCCAACTTCACTTGAAATGGTGAAGGAACCCTGAACGGCGGGCCATTTTCATGTTTCGCGCCGCGCCCGGCCCATGTCTTTGCCAGGCATGGCCGCTCCGTGCCCTTGCGATGGGCGATGTTTGCGGCCAAAAGGGGCGCCGATCGAGGGGTTCGCGCATGCAAAGCCGATTTGTCGAGGCGATGGCCAGGCTTCCCCTCGTGGCGATCCTGCGTGGCATCAGCCCGGCCGAAGCGCCCGCCATCCTGCGTGCGCTGATCGCGCAGGGTTTTCTGCTGATCGAAGCGCCGCTCAATTCGCCCGAGCCCTATGAAAGCATCCGCGCCATGCGGGCGATCGCGCCGCCCGAGGCGCTGGTCGGCGCCGGCACCGTCAGGACGCCGGCCGAAGTCGAGACGGTCGCCAAGGCAGGCGGCGACCTCATCGTAATGCCGCATGCCGATACGGCGGTCATCGCGGCGGCCAAGGCGCACGGCCTGGTCGCGCTGCCGGGCGTGGCGACGCCGACCGAGGCTTTTGCCGCCTTGGGCGCCGGCGCCGATGGGCTGAAGGCCTTTCCCGCCGAAATGATCGCGCCGGGAATCGTCAAGGCCTGGCGCGCGGTGATTCCAGCCGACGTCCCGATCCTCCCCGTCGGCGGCATCACCCCCGACAATATGGCGCCCTATCTGGCGGCCGGCGCCAATGGCTTCGGGCTCGGATCGGCGCTCTATCGCCCCGGCGACAGCGCGGCGCGGGTCGCGGAGAAAGCGGCGGCTTTCGTGGCGGCCTGGTGCAGGCTGAAGGGCTGAAAGCGTTGACCGCTCAACCTTGCAGGGCGAAGATCGAAGCGCCCTGATCGGCCCGGCACACGGTGGCGCGGAAGGCGGCGAACAACTCGCGTCCGATGCCCGTATGCGAGCCCGACAGGTCATAGGCTTCGTTTTCCCGCGCCGCCCATTCCGCTTCGTCGACCAGTACTTCGAGCCGGCCGCTCGGCGCATCGAGACGGATGATATCGCCGTTGCGGATCTTGGCGATCGGGCCGCCATTGGCCGCCTCCGGCGTCACATGGATCGCGGCGGGAACTTTGCCCGAGGCGCCCGACAGCCGCCCGTCCGTCACCAGGGCTATTTTGAAGCCGCGATCCTGCGCGATGCCGAGCGGGGGCATCAATTTATGCAATTCGGGCATGCCATTGGCGCTCGGTCCCTGAAAGCGCACCACCGCCACGCAATCGCGGAACAATTGCCCGGCCTTGAACGCCGCATGCAGTTCTTCCTGGCTGTGAAACACTTGCGCCGGCGCCTCGATCACATGGCGCTCAGCCGCGATGGCCGAGGTCTTGATCACCGCGCGGCCGAGCGGCCCGTCAAGCACGCGCAGGCCGCCCGTGCTCTGGAACGGATGGCCTGCGCCGCGCAGCACGGTCTCGTCATGGCTCGCTTGCGCCGCCTCGCGCCAGACGATTTCGCCTTCCTCGCCAAGCCCCGGCTCGACGACATAATCGGCGAGCCCGTCGCCCCAGACCGTTCGCGCGTCGGAATGCAGCAGGCCGGTCTCGATGAGCGAGCGGATCAGCACCGGCATCCCGCCGGCCGCCTGGAAATGATTCACATCGGCCTTGCCGTTGGGATAGATGCGCGTCAGCAGCGGCACGACTTCGGCCAGATCGGCAAAATCATCCCAGTTGAGCGCAATGCCGGCCGCCGCCGCCATGGCGATGAGATGAATCGTATGATTGGTCGAGCCGCCCGTCGCATGCAGGCCGACGACGCCATTCACCACCGCCCGCTCGTCGACGACATGGCCGATCGGCGTATAGGCGTTGCCCTGGGCGGTCAGAGCCAAAGCGCGCCGCACGCCAAGTTCGGTTAGCGCGTCGCGCAGAGGCGTATTCGGATTGATGAAGGAGGCGCCGGGCAGATGCAGGCCCATGATCTCCATCAACATCTGATTGGTGTTGGCCGTGCCGTAGAACGTACAGGTGCCCGGCCCGTGATAGGCTTGCGCCTCGGCTTCCAGCAGCGCGGCGCGACCGATCTTGCCCTCGGTGAAAAGCTGGCGCGTTTTCGATTTCTCGTCGTTGGATAGGCCCGAAGTCATCGGGCCGGCCGGCAGGAACACCGCCGGCAGATGGCCAAACGATAGCGCGCCGATCAGCAGGCCCGGCACGATCTTGTCGCACACGCCCAGATAGACGGCCGCGTCGAACATCTGATGCGAAAGCGCGACGGCGGTCGAAAGGGCGATCACGTCGCGCGAAAACAGCGACAGCTCCATGCCCGCTTCGCCCTGCGTGACGCCGTCGCACATGGCGGGCGCGCCGCCGGCCACCTGCGCGCTGCCGCCCGCTTCGCGCGCGATGCGCTTGATGATTTCGGGGAAACGCTCGAACGGCTGATGGGCCGACAGCATGTCGTTATAGGTCGTCACGATCGCCAGATTGGGTCCCTCGCCCTCGCGCAAGGCCTGTTTGTCGGCCGGGCCGCAAGCGGCAAAGCCATGAGCGAAATTGGCGCAACCCAGACGCTTGCGCGTCGGCGTCTTGGCCGCATATTTGTCGATGCCCTCGAGATAGCGGCGCCGGCCGTCCTGGCTGCGGCGCGCAATGCGCTCCGTCACTTCGCCGATGCGGGATTGAAGGGTCGTCGTCATGGGAATACCTCTCGGGCGGGCGCGAAGGGGCGCCCGCGCTGACGGTCTGCTGGGCCATTTGTGGCTGAGCGGGAACCGATCGGCAAGCGTGCAATTATCGTGCGACGAGTATCGGCGCCGTCCCGTAATCCCGGCGGGACGTCCGGCTCAAGCGGCCGCGCGCGCGCCACAATCGCATCGTCAATTCGCCGGACTGGCCAAGCGAAATGGCGCCGTCGAGACCCAACCCGAGGACGGTTTCATGCGCTCCCTGTTCCTGACGGCTTGCTTAACGCTTCCCCTTCTCTTCGCGGCGACAAATTCATCCACGGCTTTGGCCGGCGAAATCGGGGCTGCCTCGAAAATCGATTCGGTGACCGTCTATCCCGACGCCGCGATCATTTCGCGCCTCGCCGAGGTCGATCTGCCACAGGGCGACAACGTGCTGGTTTTCAAAAACCTGCCTTTGGCGCTGGACCCTACTTCTCTCAGGCTCGAGGGCGAGGGATCGGCGAAAATGACGATCGGCGCCGTGGAGACGCTGGTCGCGCCTGCCGAGGTCAAGGCGCCAGACAATGCGATCGAGATCAAGCTGGCGAGTCTGCGCGCGGAAAGGGAGGCCTGACAATCCTCCATTGACGCGCTCGGCGCCAAACGCGCGATGATCATGCGTTTTTCCCAATCGGGACCGGAGAAATTGTCGCCGGACGCCAAGCCGCTCGACGTCGGCCAATGGAGCGCCGCCTGGGACGCGGTCGCCGTCGGCCTCGCCAAGCTCGGCGACGACCTTCGCCCCGCGCTTGCCAAGGCGCGCCAATTGGACGAGCAGATCAAGGCGCTGGAGGCCGAGCGCCAGCGCCCGGTTGCCGGGCAGGGCGCCCAGCGCAGCGCAACGGTGGCGATCTCCGCCGATGCGCCGATGCAGGCGCACATCAAACTGTCCTACCGCGTCGGCGGCGTCGGCTGGCTCCCCGCTTACGACGCCGCGCTCGAAACGACGGCCGCCGCGAAGACGCTTTTGCTGACGAGGCGGGCCAATCTGACCCAGCGCACCGGCGAAGACTGGAGCGATGTCGCGCTTATCGTTTCGACCGCCCGGGTCGCGCGCGCTTCCGACATTCCGGACGTGGAGCCGCTCAAGATCGACTTCTGGCAACCGGAACAGCCGCGCGACGAAGGCGCGGCCAGCGCCCCGATGGGGGCGGCGGTGGCGGGAAAAGTCATGTTGCGCGCGGCGGCCGCGCCGCCCGCGGATGCGGTCGCCGAATCCACGGTGGAGCCCGCATCGAAGAAGCCTGCGCCGGTCAAGGCGCAGGAGGCGGTTTCGCAAATCCAATCGGGCGCCTATAGCGCCGAATTCAAGGTGCCCGGCCGGATCAGCCTGGCGAGCGACGGCGCGCAAAAGTCTTTCGTTCTGGCGAGAGTCGCGGCCCAGCCGACGCTTCTGGTGAAAGCCGCGCCGGGTCTCGATCAGACCGCCTATCTTCAGGCCCATTTCGTCGACGCCGAGGAAGCGCCACTATTGTCCGGCGAGGTCGCCCTGCATCGCGACGGCGCCTTCGTCGGCCAGAGCCAAATAGCCTTCGTCGCGCCGGGCGACGGGCTCGATCTCGGCTTTGGCGGCGACGACAAGATCAAGATCCAGCGCGCGCCGGTCAATCGCAAAGAGAACGAGCCGACCTGGTACAATCAGACTAAGATCGAGATCCGCGAATTCAAGACGACGATCAAGAATCTGCACGACTTTCCGGTCAAGGTTCAGCTGCTCGACCAATTGCCCGTTTCGGAAAATACCGCGATCGCCGTCGAATTGCTGCCGACCACCACGCCGCCGACCGAAAAGCAGGTCGCCGACAAGCGCGGCGTGATGAGCTGGACATTGGATCTGGCGCCCGGCGAGGCCAAGGATATCCGCCTCGCCTATCGCCTCAAATGGCCCGCCGACCGCGACGTGACTTTGGGCGGCGAGCCGCTCGGCCCCGCCGGGCGGTAGAGGTCGAGCCGGCGGCGGCGTCAGCCGGACCGCTGGACGGACTGGTGGGCCGCGGCGAAGGCGAAAGCGCGCTGGCGGCGCAAAGCTTCGGGGCTGGCGCTCATCGCGCGCGGCGCCGTCGCGGCGGCCGGGCGGCTGGGCGTCGCCGACGCTTGCGGGTCGAGGATAGGCTGGTGAAGCGCGCGCGGCTCCTTCTGGGCGCCGACCAACGCGGCGATCACGCGACGCGCCGCCGCCGGATGCAACCCGTCCCGCAAGCGAATCAGCGAGCCGATGCGGGTATATTTGGCACCCGATTGCAGATCGCCCGAGATGAGGATTCGAACCGCCACGTCCTGGGGCGCGTCAAGCGCCGCCAAAGCGACCGCCAAGGGCTCGCCCGACGGCTCCTTGGCGATCCGCTCGCCTAGGTCGCGGCTGCATCCCAGCGACTGCGCCAACACTTCGATGAAAAGCTCTGGCTCCCGCTCGAGCGCATAAAGCTCGAGACGCGCGATCGAATCGCTATGGTCGGGCCGAGGCGACGCCGCATTCGCGCGCGCGAACTCCATTCTTTGCGCGGCGGCCAGAAGCAAAGCGCGCTGCTCGGACGAGGCCAGGAGAAACAACGAAGTCGGATCGACGCTGCCGGGCGCGCGCCCGAGCAGAGCCTCGGCGAGCGGCTTTTCCCGCTCGGCGCGCCGCGCGAGGGCGGCGAAAGTCGGGGCGTCGATCGGCGCGTCCTGATTGCCGGCAAGCGCCAGCACGACGTCGGACTCCGGCCGCAGGCTAAGCCGGGTGACCAATTCAGCGTCGAGATCGCTCCTTCTGGCGAGCGCGCAGGCGCGGCTTTCATTGCCCGATGCGGCGCCGGCCAGACGATCGCGCGGCAGCGGCGCGCATTCCAGAACGTGGAGCGCTCCCTCGCCGCCCATTTCCTCGATCATTTCCAGCGCGGCGGCCGGCGTCAGCGGATGGCGGGCGAGCTTTCGCGCGACGATGAGCCGCGTCGGCGGGTCCGATCTGGCGATCAGCCGCAGCAGCGTCTTTTCGAATTTGGCCAGCTGCGCGGGCGAGTGGTCCTGCCGCGAAATGAATTGGTCGGTAGTGATGCGCAGCAGGATGCGTCGCGACTCGGCGCTCTCGGCCATTGCGAGTGACGCGAGGAAGGGAAGAAAGGCTGGGCTCTGGTCCGACATGATCACCTGATGTCCGTTAACGGTAACGCTGAATGTGCAGATTATCCGCAACGCGTTGACCAAGTATTAACCTTCCCCTTGCGTAATTGGGCCGTGGGGGGCGCTCCGCGATCAGAGCCGCTCCGGAGCATCGACATGGGCGACCTGATAACCTTTCAAACGTCCCGCCACGGCGAGCGTCCAAACAATGCGGGACCGCAGGTGCAAGAGGCGCGCATCCTTTTTTTCACGGGCGTTCGCTATAAGCGTGAAGTAGAGCCGGCGCCGGCATTGGCCGAGCAGGACGCGCCGCCCAAGGGCGGCATGGACGGAACCGGCGGCGGCCGTCGCAAGCGTCGAGGGTAGGAATCGCACCGCTAGGCGACAGATTTCCGGGCATCACGCCGCCGCCGACGTTCAAGTTTCCCGCATTGTCGCGACTGATACGGATACGGACTTTCAGGGGCTTTTGATCGAAGCTGCACGAGTCATTTGCGACTCATGGGCCGTATCACGGACCGTCGCCTTCCGCATCGAGGCCGAATGGGTTATGGTCGCCGCCATGACGACGACGAGCGCCGCACGAACGGACGTTGTGCCATCGGCTACGCCGACCGAGGCCGAGCTCACAGCTTGGGCCGCTTTGTCGCGCGAGGCGCAAGTGAGCCGCTACCGCGAAGCCCTAATGCATCCTGATCGCGGCGCCACGACCGGCGACAGCATGAGCGACATTCTGGCGGCGGAGCGGCAGCGGGTCGCCGCCCGCAATCATGGCTAGTGTCCGCGTCTCCGTCCGCTCTCGCGGCCAACTGATCGACATTTACGACTTCACGGAAGCGAGATTCGGGACGTATCAGGCCGAGGCCTACCATGCTGGCTTGGAGCCTTCTCGCGCCTATCCCGGCCTTTGCCTCGTCTTCCCCAAAGCCTCGTCGAGCAGGCGGGCCAGATGTTCCGGCTCTTTCGGGAAACCGGCGCGAATCCATAGCGCCTGCAGGCTCTTGAGAACCTTGCCCACGCCCTGGCCCTGCGCGATTCCGCGCGCGACAATATCGGCGCCGGTGAACGGCAAGGTGGGCTCGGGCGTGTCGGAGACAAAGCGAAAAGCCGAGGCGAAGCCGGAATCGTCGGGCGCGGCGGTCGAATCGACATGGGCGAGGATGAGGCCGTCCTGGGCGGCGCTCCGCTTGCGCTCGAAAAGCAGCGCGCGCAAATCGCCGAGCGACGGCGTGCGCAGGCCATGCAGCCTTTCCAGCGCGCCTGCCGCGCCCGCCAGCCGCTCATATTCGGCGTTGGAAAGGCGAAGCTTGTCGCGCAATCTTTCCGCGTCTTCCGCGACGATGAGAGCGAGCGCGCCGAGCCGCAGCAGCGGATCGGACGCCATGGCGCGGGCGGCCTCCAAGGCGATGAGCCGCTTGAGGCGCAGCGGATTGGCCACTCCGCCGATGAGCGGGCCGATGAGGCCCGCCTCGCAGCATTGGGCGACGACTTCGCCGGCGCGCGGCGCCTTGAGCAGCTTCATCAGTTCGGCGCGCAACCGTTCGCGCGACAGCCGCTGCAGGCCCTCGCGCTCCTCGATGGCGGCGCGATAGCCTTCGGCGTCGAGCGCCCCGTCGCTATAGCTGGCGGAAAAGCGAAAAAAGCGCAGGCTGCGCAAGAAATCCTCGCGGATGCGCGTGCGCGCATCGCCGATGAAACGCACGCGGCGGGCGGCAAGATCGGCAAGGCCGCCGACATAATCGTGAACGATGCCGTCGCGGCTCAGCGAGAGCGCATTGATGGTGAAATCGCGCCGCTGCGCGTCCTCAGCAAAATCGCGGCCAAAACGCACTTTGGCGTGGCGACCGTCCGTCTCGACATCCTCGCGCAACGTCGTCGTCTCGATCGGCAGTCCATCGACGATCAGCGTCACCGTGCCGTGTTTGAGGCCGGTCGGCGCTACGCCAAATCCGGCCGCCCGCGCCCGTTTCATCACCACGCCGGGATGGGCGGTCGTCGCAAGGTCGAAATCGCCCACCGGCTGGCCGAGCGCGAGGTCGCGCACCGCGCCCCCGACGAGGCGCGTCTCTTCGCCGCCGCCATCGAGCGCTTCGAGCGCGCGCGCCAGGCGCCCTTCGTCCAGCAGGCGCCGGTCCCTGAGCCGCCCGTCGACGATCGTGGGCAGGCTCTTCATTCGATGCGGCCGGGAACCAGCACGCCTTTCTCGATATGGGCTGGCACATAGACGCCCTGGCCGCGCGGGGCGAACAAGCCGAATGCGAACATGCCGATGACCGCGACCGCCAAGCCGACAAGCGTCAGCGTCGAGACGCGTCCGCGCGTCCAATGCTCGATGGCCAGCGGATAGCGCGCGCGCAACAGAAGATAGATCGCAAAGGCGACGAACGGGCTCAGAAACAGCGCCAGCGGCTCGAGTATCGCCCGCAACATCAGGAATAGAGCCTTTCATAGAGGTTGCGCAGAATACCAGCAGTCGCGCCCCAGATATATCGTTCTTGATAAGGCATCGCGTAAAAATGCCGCAGCCGGCCCTGCCATTCGCGCGACTGGCGCTGGTGATTGGCTTCGTTCATCAAAAAGCTGAGCGGCGTTTCGAAGACGTCCTCGACCTCGTCGCGGTTGACCATCAAGGCGAAGGACGGATCGATGATCGCCACCAGCGCGAGGATGCGAAAGCCAGTGCCGGTGAGATACGGATCGAGCCAGCCGAGCGGCTCGATGAAGCGCGGCTCGAGGCCGATCTCCTCTTGCGCCTCGCGGAAGGCTGCGGCCAGCGGCGTCTCGCCGTCATCGATCTTGCCGCCGGGAAAAGCGACCTGGCCCGAATGACTGCGCATATGGGAGGCGCGCTGGGTGAGGAGGACGGTCGGCCCCGCGGGCCGCGCGACGATCGGCGCCAGCACCGCGGCCGGTCGCGCTTTGGCGACGAAATGCGCTTCGGGCGGGGAATTGAGGACATGATCGCCGCGCGCCGGCGCGAAAGCCGGGTCCGGCGCATTGGCGGCAAGTTCGGGCGACAGATGCGCGCGCGCCCTGGCGCGCAAATCCTCGATCGAGAAGCGGGCCGGCATGGCGAGGTTCAAAGTCCTTCCAGCTCCCCGGCCTTGGTCATCGGGAAGAATATCCCGCTGGAGGATACGCCGAGCCAGTCCTCGCCCCGCCATTGCCGCGTGTGCCCAAGCGCCGCCAGATCGTAGAACAACGCGCGCTTGACCAGAGCCCAAAGGCCGCCGCGCACCAGGACATAGGGCTTGAGCCCGGACGAAGCGCCGCGTTCGAAACGTAGCGGATGATCCTTGTCGACGGTGACGAAATCCTCGACATTGGTGCGAAAGGTGAGGACTGGCGCGCCGTTTGCATGGGCGAGGATGAGCTCCACGGCGAGAAATGGCGCGTCGTCGACCTTGATGCCGACCCGCTCGACCGGGGTGACGAGCACGAATCGCTCCTCGTCGCGGCGCAGAATGGAGGCGAAAAGCTGAACCAGCGGCGCTCGGCCGATTGGCGAGCCATTGTAGAACCAGGTTCCATCGCCGGCGATCCGCATGTCGATATCGCCGCAAAACGGCGGATTCCAAAGATGCACGGGGGCGGGACCGCGCTTTCGGGCGCTCGTCACGCCTTCCATGCCGCGCAGGACCTGTTCCGGCGGAAGTTGGGGATGACCCGGAGGGGAGGCGGCGTTCGCCATAATCTCGCGCCTGTTTGCGGGCAAGCATCTATTCCCGTTGCCGCGGTTCGACTAAACCGCCTGAAGCCCTAATCTAATGGGCGGAGCGCGAAAGGGGAAATCTCCTTCGCTCCGGCCCGATTTGGAGACAAAATGAGCCCTGTCCAGGACGCCGCGGTCGCCGATTTCGAAGGGGGCCTGGCGCGCGCCGCCGAGGCGGCGATGGAGCGAATCGCCGCCGCCAAGAGCGCGATCGGCGCCGTCATTTTCGGCCAGGAGCGGGTCGTCGAACAGACTTTGGCGACTTTGCTGGCGGGTGGTCACGGTTTGTTGATCGGCGTGCCGGGCCTTGCCAAGACCAAACTCGTGGACACGCTGGGCGTCGTTTTCGGACTGGACTCGCTGCGCGTCCAATTCACCCCGGATCTGATGCCCTCCGACATTCTGGGTTCCGAGGTGATGGAGGAAGGCGCCGACCGCTCGCGCGCGTTCCGTTTCATCAAAGGTCCGATCTTCGCGCAATTGCTGATGGCCGACGAGATCAATCGCGCGAGCCCGCGCACGCAATCGGCGCTGCTGCAGGCGATGCAGGAAAATCATGTGACGGTGGCGGGCGTGCGCCATGACCTGCCGCGCCCGTTCCATGTTCTGGCCACCCAGAACCCACTGGAGCAGGAGGGCGCCTATCCCTTGCCCGAAGCGCAGCTCGACCGCTTTTTGATGCAGATCGACGTCGGCTATCCCGATCGCCTCGCCGAGCGCCGCATCCTGATCGAGACGACGGGCGACGCGGAGGCGCGGCCCAAGGCGGCGATGAGCGCGCAGGACCTGATGGAGGCGCAACGGCTGGTGCGCCGCGCGCCGGTCGGCGAGAGCGTAGTCGAGGCGATCCTCGATCTCGTGCGCGCCGCGCGCCCTGGAGAGGGCGACCTTGAAATCACCAAGCATATCAGCTGGGGGCCTGGGCCTCGCGCCGCCCAGGCGCTGATGCTGGCGACGCGCGCCCGCGCGCTGGTCGACGGCCGCCTCTCGCCCTCCAAGGACGATATCGCGGCGCTCGCCGAGCCCGTGCTCAAGCACCGCATGGCGCTCACTTTCGCGGCGCGCGCGGAAGGCGAAAATCTGCCCGACCTCATCGCGCGCCTTGTCGCCAAAACGGTCCGCTGAGGCATGGCCGCGGTCGTTCGCGTTTCCTCGGCCGGCCGCGCAAGCCCGCTTTGGCGGCGCGATGCGGCGACCTTGGCCGCGCGCCTGCCCAGCCTCGTCATCGCGGCCAAGGAGATCGCGCAAAGCGTGATGCACGGTGTGCACGGGCGCCGCCGCGCCGGGCCCGGCGAGACCTTCTGGCAATTTCGCCCATTCCTTTCCGGCGAGCCGGCGGGCAGCGTCGACTGGCGCCGCTCGGCGCGCGAGGATCGCGCCTATGTGCGCGAGCGCGAATGGGAAGCGGCGCATACGGTGTGGATCTGGATCGACCGGTCGCCTTCGATGGCCTTCGTCTCGCAGCTTGCCAAGGCCTCGAAGATCGAACGCGCGACGGTGCTGGGGCTTGCGGCCGCCGATCTCTTGGTGCGCGGCGGCGAAAGGGTGGGCCTGCTCGGACTGACGCGTCCGCTGGCCACGCGCGGCGTCATCGAGCGTTTTGCCGGCGCGCTCTCGCTCGATGAACGCATTTCGGACGCGCGCGCGCCCTTGCCGCCGCAAGTTCCGCTGAAGCCGCGCTCGAAAGTAGTGCTGATCAGCGATTTTCTCAGCGAGGAGGACGCGATCGCCCGCACGATCGATGCGCTGTCGGCGCAAGGCGCGCAGGGCCAAGCGCTGATGATCGCCGATCCGATCGAGGAGACGTTTCCTTTCGAGGGACACACCGAGTTCCTTGGCGCGGACGGGTCGATGCGCCTGCGCGCGCCGCGCGCGCAAAGCCTGCGCGACGCCTATCTGGCGCGGCTCGCCCGTCACCGCGATGCCGTGCGCGCGGCCTGCGCGGCGCGGGGCTGGGGCTTTGCCCTGCATCGTACCGACAAGCCGGCGGCGCAGGCTTTGCTCGCGCTGCGCGTGCGCCTGGAAGGCCCAAGTCTTGTTGGGTCAGGCGTTGCCGGCGCAAATCTTGCCGGGCCAAGCGCTTTCTCCATGGCGGACGGCGGTTAAATGCTCGGTCTCCCCCTCACCTTCGCCGCGCCCGCCGCTCTCGCCGCCCTCGTCCTGCTGGTCGGGCTGTATATTTTCCTGCGCGTCACGCCGCCGCGCCCGCGCGAAATCCTGTTTCCGCCGCTGCGCCTGCTGCTCGGCCTCGACCCCAAGGATCGGACGCCGCACCGCACGCCCTGGCCGCTTCTGGCTCTGCGCATCGCCATTTGCGCCGCGATCATTCTGGCGATGGCGGGGCCGATCTGGAACGCGATCGCGCCCGGCGGCGGCGCGGGACCCTTGCTCGTGCTGCTGGACGACGGCTGGGCGGCGGCGCCGAGCTGGGATCGCCGGATCGTGGTCGCGCGCGACCGTCTGGCGGCGGCGGGTCAGGCCGGACGCCTTGCCGCGCTTGTTCCCATGTCGCAGGGAGAACTCGATATCGCGCCGGGCGATCCGGCGCATAATGCCGAAAAATTGCGTGCGCTGGAGCCGGCGCCTTTCGCGCCAGACCGCGGCGCGACATTCGGCGCTATTCAGCGATTTCTTGCGCGCAATCCCAAGTCGGAAATCCTGTGGATCGCCGATGGCCTGGAGCTCGGCGGCGCCGGCGCCTTCGCGCGCCAGCTCGCCGGCCTCGCCAAGGACCAGAATGTGAGCGTGCTGACCGACAACGCGAGCGCCTTGGGGCTTACCGGCGTCGACAATCTCGCCGGCGCCTTGCAGGCGCGCGTGTTGCGGGCCGATGTTCGGGCGCGGCAAAAGGGCGTCTTGCGCGCACTCGACGCCAAAGGCCTGACCATCGGCGAGGCGCCGTTCGATTTCGGGCAGGAGCGCGTCGCCACCGCCAAATTCGACCTGCCGATCGAATTGCGCAACGATGTCGCGCGCGTCGCCATCGCCGACGAGCGCTCGGCTGGCGCCGTCGCGTTGCTGGACGAACGCTGGAGGCGGCGTCGCGTCGCGATCGCCTCGGGCGCCAGCGCCGATATCGCGCAGCCGCTGCTCGCGCCCAGCTATTATCTCACGCGCGCGCTGACCCCCTTCGCCGATGTGCGGGAATGGCGCGACAGCGCGAGCGATCCGATCGTCTCGCTGATCGCCGAGAAGCCGGCGGTGCTGGCGCTGGCCGATATGAGCGTGGGAGCGGGCCCCGCTCATGACGCGCTGGCCAAATTCGTCGAGGATGGCGGCGTGCTCGTGCGCTTTGCCGGCGCGCGGCTTGCCGCGACGGTCGACGATCTGACGCCGACCGCGCTGCGCCGCGGCGGGCGCACGCTGGGCGGCGCGCTTTCCTGGGAGACGCCCAAGCGCCTCGCGCCGTTCGAACGCGACAGCCCGTTTTTCGGTCTTGCCGCGCCCGACGAAGTGACGGTTTCGCGCCAGGTCCTGGCCGAGCCCGAGCCCGGCCTTGCCGCCAAGACCTGGGCGCGGCTGGCCGACGGCACGCCGCTGGTCACCGCCGACCGGCGCGGCAAGGGCCTAATCGTGCTGTTTCATGTGACGGCGGACACCACTTGGTCGAACCTGCCGCTGTCGGGTCTGTTCGTCGATATGCTGCGCAAGATCGTCGCGCTCGCCGGCCAGCCGCCGGCCGATAAGGACGCTTCGCCCGCCACCACCGCGGCGAGCGAGGCCAGCCACGCGCCGGCGCGCACGCTCGACGGATTTGGCGCGCTAGGGCCGCCCCCTGTCACCGCCAAGCCGATCGCCGCCGATTTCTCCGGCATCGCCGACGCCGCCCATCCGCCGGGTTTCTACGGTTCGGACGACGCGCTGATCGCGGTCAATGTACTGAGCCCCGCGCAGGAATTGGCCGGCGCGGATTATGGCCCTTTGCCGGTGCAAACGGGCGCGCTCAATGTCGCCGCGCCGCTGGAGCTTCGCCCGTGGCTGCTCGGCGCCGCTTTCGTCGGCTTGCTGGCGGACGCTTTGGCGAGCCTCTGGCTCGGCGGCGCGCTGGGTCTGCGTCGCGCCTCGACCATTGCGGCGGCGCTTGCGGTGCTTGGCGTTTTCGCCGCGCCGATCGATCGACCCGCCTTCGCCGCCGAAGCCGCGCCGATATCGCAGCGCGACATCGACGCGGCTCTGTCGATTCATCTGGCCTATGTCGTCACGGGCGATGCCGCCGTCGACGAAACAAGTCGCTCGGCGCTCGCCAATCTGTCGAATGTGCTGGCGCAACGCACTTCGCTGGCGCCGCTCGAGCCGATCGGCCTGGATCCGGCGCACGACGAACTGGCCTTTTATCCGCTCATTTATTGGCCCGTCGTCGCGGGCCGGCCGCAGCCCGAGACGGCGGCGGTGACGCATATCGCGGCCTATATGAAGGGCGGCGGCACGATCGTGTTCGACACGCGCGATGCGCTTGCCGCGAGGCCGGGCGGACCGCCGACGCCCGAAGGCCTTTGGCTGCAGAAATTACTCGCCGGCGTCGATGTGCCGGAACTGGAGCCCGTGCCGCACGATCATGTCGTGACCAAAAGCTTTTATCTCATCGACGGTTTCGTCGGCCGCACGACGATCGGCCAGACCTGGATCGAGGCGCTGCCGCCGCCCGATCCTTCAGACACTTCGGTGCGCCCCGCGCGCGCGGGCGACAGCGTTTCGCCGATCGTCATCACCTCGAACGATCTGGCGGGCGCCTGGGCCGCCGACAGCGAGGGCCAGCCGCTGTTTCCCCTCATTCCGGGCGGCGCGCGCCAGCGCGAACTGAGCCTGCGCAGCGGCGTCAATCTGGTGATGTATACGCTGACCGGCAATTACAAAGCCGATCAGGTTCATGCGCGCGACATTATCGAAAGGCTCTCGCATTGAGCGCCTATTCGATCGCCCTTTCGCCGCTGCTGCCTGGATGGGCGCTCATCGCGCTCAGCATCGGCGCGTTGTTCGTGATCGCGCTGACCTTGTTGGCGCGCCGGCGCGCCGCGCTCTTGCGCGCGCTCGCGTTCGCGCTGCTGGGGCTCGCCTTGCTCGATCCCTCGCTGATCCGCGAGGATCGCCGTCCGCTCAAAGATGTCGTCGCGGTCGTCATCGATCAATCGGGCAGCCAGACGATCGGCAATCGCGCCGCCCAGACAGCGCATGTTCGCGCCGAGCTGGAAAAGCGCCTCGCCGCCCTCGACAATGTCGAGACGCGATTCATCGAAACCGGTAAGAACGATTCTGACAATCAAGGCACCCGGCTCTTCGCGGCCTTGCAATCGGCGCTTGGCGATGTTCCCTCCGACCGGGTCGGCGCGGCGATCCTCGTCACCGACGGCATCGTCCATGACATTCCCGCCAATGTCGCCGCGCTGGGCTTCAAGGCGCCGCTGCACGCGCTCATCACCGGCCATGAAGGCGAGCGCGACCGGCGCATCGAACTGGTCGAAGCGCCGCGTTTCGGCATCGTCGGCAAGGACCAGACGATCAGCGCGCGCGTGCTCGACACCGCCGATTCGGGGGAGCCGGTCTCGGTCGAGGTGCGCCGCGATGGCGAGAAGATCGCCACGCTCGGCGCGGCGGTTGGCGAGACAATCAGCGTCAAAGTGGGCATCGAGCACGCCGGGCCCAATGTCGTCGAGCTCGAGGTTGCGCCGCTGCCCCATGAACTGACCCAAATCAACAACCGGGCGGTCGTCACGATCGAGGGCGTACGCGACAAGCTGCGCGTGCTGCTGGTCTCGGGCGAGCCGCATCAGGGCGAGCGCATGTGGCGCAATCTGCTGAAATCCGACGCCAATGTCGATCTCGTTCATTTCACGATTCTGCGCCCGCCGGAGAAATCCTCGGACGGCACGCCGATCAATGAATTGTCGCTGATCGCCTTTCCCGTCGCCGACCTGTTCGGGCGCAAGATTCGCGATTTCGATCTCATCATTCTCGACCGCTATTCGAGCCAGAGCATCCTGCCGAAAGTCTATTTCAACAATATCGTCGCCTATGTGCGGGCGGGCGGCGCACTGCTGATGGCCGAGGGGCCCGATTATGCGACGCCCGAGGGCCTGTATTTTTCGCCGCTGGGCGATCTCGCGCCGGCCAAGCCCGACGGCGAAGTGATCAGCCACGCTTTTCGCGCGACGATCTCCCCCGAGGGCGCCAAGCATCCCGTCACCCGCGGGCTGGCGGGTGGGGACGCCTCGCCACCCGCTTGGGGTCCATGGTTCCGCCAGATCGGCGCCGAGGTGACCAGTGGCGTCAATATCCTGTCGGGCGACGAGAACCGGCCTTTGCTTGTCCTCTCTCGCGCCGATAAGGGCCGCGTGGCGCTGCTGCTGAGCGACCAGATGTGGCTTTGGGCGCGCGGTTACGAGGGCGGCGGTCCCCATCTCGATCTGCTGCGCCGTCTCGCCCATTGGCTGATGAAAGAGCCCGAGCTTGAGGAAGAGGCCTTACGCGCGAGCGCGCATGGGCGCGCGCTGACGATCGAGCGGCAAAGCCTGAAGGGCGACATACCCGCGGTCAGCGTGATCGGGCCGACCGGCGCTTCGACCACGGCCGAGCTCAAAAGCGCGGAGCCCGGCCTGTCGCGCGCGACGATCGAGGTCGATCAACTTGGCCTCTATCGCATCAGCGACGGCGAGCATCAGGCGCTGGTCAATGTCGGACCCGACAACCCGATCGAATTCCAGGAAGTCGTCTCGACGACGGAGAAATTGCGCCCGCTCGCCGAAGCGAGCGGGGGAACCGTGCGCCGCATCGCCGATGGGGATGGCGACGGGGCGCTGATGCCGCGGCTCATCGCCATGCATGAATCGCCAAGCTATGGCGGCGCCGACTATATCGGCGTCAAGCGCACCGGCTCCAGCGTCATCGTCGGCGTCGCCTCGACGCCGCTGGCCATCGGATTCCTCGGGTTGGCCGCGCTGCTGGGCGCGATCCTGCTGGTCTGGCGGCGCGAAGGCTCGGGCGGGGCGGCCGGCCGACGGGGCTGACGAAACGCTCCCTACCCAACAGGGCTTTGATCGGCTAGGAATTCGCCGCGAAAAGAAAGTCTTGCCGCTCCCGGCGGGCGAAGAGAAAGGGCTGACATGCGGCCGGTGATCTTAAGCGTGGCGATTACCGGCTCGGTGGCGCGCAAGAGGGACAATCCGGCTTTGCCGGTGACGCCGGCCCAGCAGATCGAAGCGACGCAGCAAGCCTTCGAGGCGGGCGCTGCGCTCGTCCATATCCATGTTCGCAACCTCGATGAAAGCTCCTCCTCCGACCCCGTTCTGTTCGGCCAGGTGATGGAAGGCGTGCGCCGCCATTGTCCCGGCATGATCGTGCAATTTTCGACCGGCGGGCGCGGGCGCGACCAATCGGCGCGCGGCAATGCGCTCTCTCTTGGCCCGGATATGGCCTCGCTCTCGACAGGATCGGTGAACTTCCCGACGATCGTCTACGAGAATGCTCCCGCGCTGGTCGAGGATCTGGCGATGAAAATGCGCGACCACAACATCAAGCCGGAGATCGAGATTTTCGATCTGTCGCATATTCATGGCGCACGGCGCCTCATCGACCGCGGCCTGATGGGCGAGAGCCCGCATGTGCAGTTCGTGTTGGGGGTCAAGAACGCCATGCCCTGCGAGGAGCCCTTGCTCGACATTCTGCTTGCCGAGACGCGGCGGGTGATTCCGAAGGCGACCTGGACGGCGGCCGGCATCGGGCGCCATCAAAGCGAAGTGATCCATTGGGTGTTGGCGCGCCAGGGCGACGCCTTGCGCACCGGGCTCGAAGATAATATCCGCATCGGCAGGGATCGTCTGGCCGCAAGCAATGCCGAACTCGTCGAGATCGCTGCGGGTCTGTGCGCGGGTCATGGCGCGCGGCCCGCTTCGCCGCGCGAGGCGCGCGCCGCGCTTGGCCTGAGCGTTGCATAGGCGAATCGTTTCACGTCTTTGGGGGGAATTCACGATGAGCAAAATCTACAAGGACGCGGAAGCCGCTTTGGCCGGCGCGATCAAGGACGGCATGACGATCATGTCGGGGGGATTTGGCATTTGCGGCGTCGCCGACACCTTGATCGCCGCGATCCGCAAATCGGGCGCCAAGGATCTGACCGTCATCTCCAACAATGCCGGCGTCGACGGCGGCGGCCTTGGCATTCTCCTGGAGACGCGCCAGATCCGCAAAATGATCTCCTCCTATGTCGGCGAGAACAAACTGTTCGCCCAGCAATATCTGGCCGGAGAACTGGAGCTGGAATTCAATCCGCAGGGCACGCTCGCCGAGCGCATTCGCGCCGGCGGCGCCGGGATTCCCGCCTTTTTCACCAAGACCGGGGTCGGCACAATCATCGCCGAGGGCAAGGAAGTGCGCGTCTTCGACGGCGAGGAATATGTGATGGAGCGCGGCCTGTTCGCCGATATCGCGCTGGTTCACGCCTGGAAGGCCGATACCGAGGGCAATCTCGTCTATCGCAAGACCGCGCGAAACTTCAATCCGAACATGGCGACCGCCGCCGGGCTGACGATCGCCGAAGTCGAACATTTGGTCGAGGCCGGGTCGATCGATCCCGATCACATCATCACGCCGGGCATTTTCGTGCAGCGCATCGTGCATGTGCCCGTCGGCGTCAAACCCATCGAGCACCGCACCACGCGCAAGCGCGTCGCCGCCTGAATCAAGGAGCTAAAAATGGCCTGGACCCGTGACCAAATGGCGGCCCGCGCGGCCAAGGAATTGCGCGACGGTTTTTATGTCAATCTCGGCATCGGCATTCCGACGCTGGTGGCCAATTTCATTCCCGAGGGGATGAACGTGCAATTGCAGAGCGAGAACGGCATGCTCGGCATGGGGCCTTTTCCCTATGAGGGCGAGGAGGACGCCGATCTCATCAACGCCGGCAAGCAGACGATCACCGAATTGCCGACGACGAGCTATTTTTCGAGCGCCGAATCTTTCGCGATGATCCGCGGCGGTCATATCGATCTGGCGATTCTCGGCGCCATGCAGGTGGCCGAGAACGGCGATCTCGCCAATTGGATGATCCCGGGCAAAATGGTCAAGGGCATGGGCGGGGCGATGGATCTGGTCGCCGGCGTCAAGAAAGTGGTCGTGGTGATGGAGCATTCGGCCAAGGACGGCCCCAAGCTCCTGCACAAATGCAATCTGCCGCTGACCGGGGCGCATGTCGTCGATCTCGTCATCACCGATCTTGGCGTGTTCACGATCGACAAACACGGAACCGGCGGCGTGGCGCTGATCGCGCTTGCCGACGGCGTCGGCCTCGAGGAGATCAAGGCGAAGACCGAGGCGAGCTACAGGATAGCGCTGGGATAGGAGCGCCGTCAGCCTAGGGCCTTCTCCATGATGCGTCGCAAGCGGGCGGCAAAAGCCGTCGCGTCGCTTGGCGCTTCGCCCTCCAGTAACCGCGCTTCGTCGAACACCAGCCAGGCGGAATCCTCAACCAGGGATTTGTCGGCATCGACAGGCAAGCGGCGCGCGAGCGAGGCGATCAGCGGATGGCCGGCATTGACTTCCAGAATGGGCTTGGCGCGCGCGCCCAGCCGGCCGTGCGAGGCGAGCATTTTTTCAAGCTGGCGGTCGGGACCAAATTCCGGCGCGACGAGGCAGGCGATACTGTCGGTCAGGCGATCGGAGGCGCGCACGTCTTCGATTTGATCGCCAAGCGTCTGCTTGAAGAACGCAAACAACGTCGCCACCGCCGCCGGCGTGTCGCCGGGCTGGGGCTTGGCGCCCTCGACAAGCGGGATCGCCTTGATGTCGGCGGCGCCCTGCGTCACCGATTTGAAGGGCTTGCCCTCATATCCGGCCGAAGTCGAAACCCAGAACGCGTCGACGGGGTCGGCGAGTAGCAGAACCTCGACGCCGCGCGCGCGAAAACCCTCGAGCTGCGGGCTGGCTGCGAGGCGCTTGGAATCATCGCCGGTCAGGTAGTAGATCGCCGTCTGATTTTCCTTCAGCGCGCCGACATAATCGGCCAGCGTGCGGCCGCCATCGGGATGGGTCGAGGTGGCGAAGCGCGCTATTTTGAACAAAACGTCGCGCCGTTCGGGGTCCTCATAAAGGCCCTCCTTGAGGACGGCGCCGAAATTCTCCCAGACTTTCGAAAATTTCTCGGGCTCGCTTTCGGCAAGCTTGGCGAGTTCCTGCACGATGCGGCTGGTCGCGCCCTTGCGGATGGCGGCAAAGACCGCGCTCTCCTGGATCATTTCGCGCGACACGTTGAGCGGCAAATCGGCGCTGTCGACGACGAGGCGCACGAAGCGCAGCCAGCCGGGCAGCAGGTCCGTGTCCTGGCTGATCAGCACGCGCTTGACATAAAGCTTGTTGCGCCCCTTGCGCGCGGGATCGAACAGATCGAGCGGCCGAGATGCCGGCACGAAGGCGAGCACTGTATATTCATGGCGTCCCTCGGCGCGCCAATGCACGGTCAGCGCGGGCTCGTCATATTGGCCCGACAGGCCGCGATAGAATTCGGCATATTCTTCCGACTTGACCTCGGATTTCGGCTTGGCCCAGATCGCCGCGCCATCGGCGATGCGGCGCGGCTCGGCGCCCGGCTTTTCGATGAGATCGATCGGCACGGCGACCGCGCCCGAATGTTCGCTGACGATCCGTTCCAGACGATGCGGCTCGGCATATTCGCTGGAGGCGTCGTTGAGATGGAGAATGACGCGCGCGCCGCTCAAGGGAGCGCGATCGAGCGGCAGCGGCGCGATCGTATAGGCGCCCTTCCCGTCGGAAGACCAGGACCACGCCTCGGCGGCGCCGGCGCGCCGCGTCTCGACGACGACCTGGTCAGCGACCATGAACGCCGAATAAAAGCCGATGCCGAATTGGCCGATCAGATTGGCCGCGCCCTCCTTGGCCTTGTCGTCGACGCCCAGTTTTTCGAGGAAGGCGCGCGTGCCGGAACTGGCGATGGTGCCGAGCGCCTCGACGAGCTCTTGCCGGCTCATGCCGATGCCATTGTCGGCGAAGGTGAGCGTCTTTTCGTCCGGGTCCACGGCGATGCTGATGGCGAACGGGGCGCCGCCTTCGATCAGCTCGGGCGTGGCCAGCGCCTCGTAGCGCAATTTTTCGCAGGCGTCGGCGGCGTTGGAGACGAGTTCGCGAACGAAAATGTCGCGGTCCGAATAGACCGAATGAACCATCAGATAGAGGAGGCGCGAAACGTCGGCCTCGAAATTCTGCGTCCTGGCCTGGTCAGCCTCTTCTTTATCGGGATGAAGTTCTGTCGTCACAAGCGCCTCGCCGGGATGGATGAACGGGCGCGGCGCCGATGCCGGCGCCGGCCGCGTTCATATCGCGGCAATCGACCGATGTTTCAAGTCGGGCGCGGCGAGGCGGATTTTTCAAAAAAAAGCGGACCGGCTGGGAGGGGTCCCGCCGGTCCGCTGGCCTGCGTGGCAAAGTTCCGGTCCGACTTGCCGCTCGGGGGCTGGGGGGCTGAAAAACCGAGCTAGCTATCGAACCGCTCCATCGCGGCTAGGTCCTCAATCTGATCCCGCGATGCGGCGCCGGCTTGACCACAAGCGGGCAAAACTATGACATTTGTCACGGCTTGGTGAACGCAGCCTGGCGGCTCGCAACAGCCGCGCTGACCCGACGGCGTTCGGAAATTTGTCGCGCGGGGGCAGGCGTTTGCGCCGCCGTTGGCTCGTTCATTTGCCTTTTACCGCGGGATTGGCGGCGCTCGGGACAACCACGCCCTTCGGCTTTGCTTTGCTCTGTTCGGCGACCTTGGCGGCGGGCCTCTTTGCCGCCGCGTGTCGGACGGGCTTGGGCGCGATCAGCTTCACGGCGGCGTGCAACGCCATCGGCGCGGTCGGCGCCAGCAGCGGCGGCGTTTCATCCTTGTCGAGCCCCTGCGGCTTGTCGGCGGGGGCGTAGGCGGTGGCCTCGACCGGCGCCGCGGCGGGAATTGCGGTCTTTTGCGTCGTCGCGTCGGGCGAGCGCGCCGCCATGACCGGGCCGGTCCAGCCGGGTTTGGGGCCGATGAATACCGGCACCGGATCGAAGTGGACCGGCTCCATGACGACGAGCGAACGGGTTGGGGCGGCCGAGGCGGCCGCATACATGGAGGCGCCCTTTGCGCCGCCCTTGCCGATCGGCGCGGCGATCGTCGCCGAATATTCTTCCTCTTCGGCCGCGGCCATCGCGGCGCGGCCGCGTCTGGAGCAGATTTCCTGATGCATGTCCGGCGCCGCGCCGACCCCGGGAGAGGGCAGCGTCTCGACCGAACCGAGCCCGCCGCCCCATTGGCCGAAGCCTCGGTCGAACAAGGCCGCCGCCTCGGCGGTCCGCTCTCTGGGCGAGGGCGAGCCTAGAACGACCGCGATGAGGCGCCGGCCGCCATGGGTCGCGCTCGCCACGACATTAAAGCCCGCCGCGCAGGTAAAGCCCGTCTTCATGCCGTCGGCGCCGGGATAATGGCCGATGAGACCATTATGGGTCTGGATGATCTGATCGCCCAATTGCAGCGCGCCGATGCTGAACAGGTCGGCGCTTTCTGGAAACTCCTTGAACAGCGCCCGGCCGATCATCGCCATGTCGCGCGCCGAGGACACCTGGCGCACGTCGGGCAGGCCGTTGGGATTGACGAAATGCGATTCCTTGAGCCCGAGCCGGGCGGCGGCCGCGTTCATTTCGTCGGCAAACGCCTCGACGGAGCCAGAAACGCCCTCCGCCACCGTCACCGCGACGTCATTGGGCGATTTGACCATCAGCATTTTGAGCGCATTGTCGAGCGTCACCTCGATGCCCGGCGGGAAGCCCATTTTCGAGGCCGGCATATTGGCCGCGCGCGCCGAAACGACAAAGGGCGTGTCCATGGTGATGCGGCCGTCGCGCACCGCGTGCAAGGCGACGTAAACGGTCATCAGCTTGGTGAGGGAAGCAGGATACCAATTGGCGGTCGGCTGGCTTTCGATCAGCACCTGACCGCTGTCGGCATCGATCACCAGCGTCGGATTCGCCAAGGCGGGGCTTGCGATCATCGCGAGAGCCGGGCCCAATATTCGGATCAGTTTCGCGAAACGCGTCTGGCCAAATTGCATTTTATCGAGTCTCGCTCCTTAGGCGCGTCAAAGACGCCGAGCCCCCGCTTCGCCATTGACGCCCATTCGCCGCGCCATGCCGATGTGTTAAGGGTTAGCGGCGCCGGGGTAAAGAACAAAGAGCATCGGCGGCGCCCGTCCGTTCGTCCCGGGGTCACCCAGAATTGATTGGCGCGCCCCGCAGGCGCCCACTAACTAAAGGGCCTCGAACGGATTTGGCAGGAGTCGGCGCAATGTTCGCCAAGCGAGCCGGAGCGATCATGATGGGCGCATTGACGTCCCTCGCGGCGTCGGGCGCAGCCAACGCCGAGGGCGTGCGCAACGTTGTCGAACTTTTTACGAGCCAGGGCTGCTCGTCCTGCCCGCCCGCCGATCGGATTCTGGGTAGACTGGCGCGCGATCCCAATACGCTCGCGCTGTCCTTTCCCGTGGATTATTGGGATTATATCGGCTGGAAGGATACGCTTGCCGCGCCGATCTATACGGCGCGCCAGAAGGCCTATGCGTCGGCGAGCGGCAAAGGCCAGGTCTATACGCCGCAGGTGATCGTCAATGGCCTCACCGACGCGGTCGGCAGCGATCTTGAAGCGATCGAACAGGCCGAACGCGACACCGTCAAACGCGGCGGCGTGCTGTCCGTGCCGCTAACGGTCGTCGAACGGGGCGGCAAGATCGATATTTCGGTCGGCGCGACCGATTCGGCTTCGCCGCGCGCCGGCGGCGTCTATCTGTTGGCGCTCGCCAGTTCGCGCACCGTGACCGTGCAGCGGGGCGAAAACGCCGGCTCGACGCTGACCTATTTCAACGTGGTGCGCGCGATGACCAAGATCGGCGATTGGAACGGCGCCGCCATCAATCTGGATGCCGATCTTTCGCAGGCCCATCTCGATGGCGCGGATTCCTACGCCGTCATTGTGCAGGCGGGCGGGCATACGCAACCATCGGCGATCCTTGCCGCGGCGCGGGGGCCCTAGCCGCGCTCGCCAAGCCATGTCAAGCCTATAGCGATCGAATCGGCCGCCATCGTCCCGCTTTTAGGGTATGAGGCGAGGCGGCGAGTCGACATTTGGCGCGTCGCCCACCACATTGCGCCTTATGATTCGCCAGCGCCGCGAGGCTAAAGCTATGTCTGGCGCCAATACGCCGACGTCGGCAATTGACGCCGCCCCCGAAAAAAGCGCCCAACACGCGCCGAGCCTTTCGGCGCGCGCGCGGGCGGGCGGAGCGCCGCGCTATCTCGAAAGCCTCAACGAGGCGCAGCGCGAGGCGGTCGAGGCGCTCGACGGGCCGGTTCTCGTCCTGGCCGGAGCGGGCGTCGGCAAGACGCGGGTTCTGACCACCCGCATTGCCCATCTCATCGCCACGGCGCGCGCCCGGCCCCATGAAATCCTCAGCGTCACTTTCACCAACAAAGCGGCGCGCGAAATGCGCGAGCGGATCGGTCATCTGACCGGTCTTGTCGGAGGCATGCCCTGGATGGGCACCTTTCATTCGATCGGCGCGAAAATCCTGCGCCGCCACGCCGAACTCGTCGGCCTGAAGCCCAATTTCACCATTCTCGACACCGACGACCAGATCCGGCTTCTCAAACAGGTTCTGCAGGCGCGCAATATCGACGACAAACGTTGGCCCGCCCGCGCGCTGGCGAGCCAGATCGACAGCTGGAAGAACAGAGGTCTCGATCCCGCCCATGTGCCGCCCGCCGAAGCGGCGGCTTTCGCCAATGGCCAGGGCGGCGAACTCTATCAGCTCTACCAGTCGCGCCTCAAGGTTCTCAACGCCGTCGATTTCGGCGATCTGCTGCTCGAATGCCTGCGGCTGTTTCGCGAAAACGCGGAAGTGCTCCAGCACTATCAGCAACGGCTGCGATACATTCTCGTCGACGAATATCAGGACACCAATGTCGTCCAATATCTCTGGCTGCGCCTGCTGGCGCAGGCGAGCCGCAATCTGTGCTGCGTCGGCGACGACGACCAGTCGATCTACGGATGGCGCGGCGCCGACGTCGACAATATCCTGCGCTTCGAGCATGATTTTCCCGGCGCCAAAGTGATCCGCCTCGAGCGCAATTATCGCTCCGGCGCGCATATTCTGGCGGTCGCCGCCGGCCTCATCGCGCATAACAAGAATCGCCTCGGCAAGACCTTGTTCACGCAGGCCGAGGAGGGCGACAAGCCGACGGTGTCGGGACTTTGGGACAGTCAGGAGGAAGCGCGCGTCATCGGCGAGGAGATCGAGACTCTGCAGCGCGCCGGCCAGTCGCTCGACGAGATCGCCATTCTCGTGCGCGCCTCTTTCCAGATGCGCGAATTCGAGGAGCGCTTCATCACGCTCGGCCTCCCCTATAAGGTGATCGGCGGGCCGCGCTTTTACGAAAGGGCGGAAATCCGCGACGCGCTCGCCTATCTGCGCTGCGTCGCGCAGCCCGACGACGATCTGGCTTTCGAGCGCATTTTCAATGTGCCCAAGCGGGGTCTGGGTGAAGCAACGCTGAACCTGCTTCACGATTACGCCCGCCGCGCCGGCGCATCGCTGACGCGCGCGGCGCGCGTGCTGATCGAAACCGAGGAGATGAAGGCCAGGCCGCGCCAGATCCTGCGCGAACTGCTGCGCCAGCTCGACAATTGGTCCGCGCGGATCGACACGATGGCGCATGACCAATTGGCGCAGCTCATTCTCGAGGAGAGCGGCTATATCGACATGTGGAAGGCCGACCGCACGGCCGACGCCGCCGGTCGGTTGGAGAATTTGAAGGAACTGACGCGCTCGATGGAGGAATTTCCCAATCTTGCCGCCTTCCTTGAACATGTCTCGCTGGTGATGGATGTCGAGAGCGGGGAGGCCGGCGAACGCGTATCGATCATGACCCTGCACGCCGCCAAGGGTCTTGAGTTCGACGTCGTTTTCCTGCCGGGATGGGAGGAAGGATTGTTTCCCCATCAGCGCTCGCTCGACGAGAACGGGCGCGCCGGGCTCGAGGAGGAGCGGCGGCTCGCCTATGTCGGGCTGACGCGGGCGCGCGCCAAGGCGAAAATCTATTTTGCCGCCAACCGCCGCATTCGCGGCCTATGGCAGACGACGGCGCCCTCGCGCTTCATCGACGAATTGCCCGAGGCGCATGTCGAGGTCGTCGAGGCTTCGGGCGCCTCCTCGCATGGCGGCTATGGCGTCTCGCGCTTCGATCGCGTCGAGCCGTTTTCCTCGGCCTATCAAACGCCGGGCTGGCGGCGCGCCAAAGAGCAGGCCAAGGGCGGCGGTTTTTCCGAGCGGCCGGCGGCCAACTGGGGCGAGGCGCCGCGTCGCGGGCCGGCGCTGATCGAGGCGAAGGCGGTCGCCAGGTCGAGCGTCGAATCGGACCTCGCCAAGGGCGCGCGGGTCTTCCACATCAAGTTCGGCCCCGGCAGCGTCGTCGCCGTCGACGGCGTCAAGCTGACGGTCGATTTCGATAAGGCAGGCCGCAAAATGGTGCTCGAGAGCTTCGTCCAGCAGGCTGGTTAGGCCGGCTGAATGGCGCGCCCGGCAACGATAGCGACGGTCTTGCGAAATTTCACGCCGGAGGCGCCGGCGATCGCGCCGGGTTCAAGCAAAGCGAAGGGATTGGGCGCCAGAATCGGCGCGCGCCGCCGCGCTGGCGCCTCTGATTCGGGCTCAAACTGATGTATCGCAGTCTTGTTTCGGTCGGCGGGTTCACTTTGCTGTCGCGCCTGACCGGCTTTGGCCGCGATCTCGCGCTTGGCGCCATATTGGGCGCGGACGCGCTGAACGACGCTTTCGTCGTCGCCTTCCGCCTGCCCAATCAGTTCCGCGCGATCTTCGGCGAGGGCGCCTTCAACACGGCTTATGTGCCCTCCTATTCGCGCGTCCTGACGACGGAGGGGCCCGAGGAGGCAAAGCATTTTTCGAGCCAGATTTTCACTTTGCTGCTCGTCTCCCAGCTTGTGCTGCTTGCGCTCGCCCTCGCCTTCACCCCCTTCTTCGTCGAGTTGATCGCGCCCGGCTTTCAGGCCGATCCCGACAAATTCGCGCTGGCCGTGCGGATAACGCGCATCACCTTTCCCTATTTGCTGTTCATCACGCTGGTGACGCTGCATTCGGGAACGTTGAACGCCCATGGACGCTTTGCGGTGGCTGCTTTCGCGCCGGTGCTGCTCAATCTGGCGATCATCGGATTCTTGAGCGTCGCCTTCCTGTTTCCCAACGCCGGCGAAGCGGCAAGCTGGGGCGTCATGGTCTCGGGCGCGGCGCAATTCATCCTTGTCGCGGCCGCCGCGCGCCGGCGCGGCTTGCTGGAGAGGCTGGCGTGGCCGCGCCTGAGCGCCGATCTGCGCCAGTTCTTTGGGGCGCTTGTCCCCGCCATCATCGGCTCGGCCGGCGTGCCGATCGCCATTTTCGCCGATACGATCATCGCCTCGCTACTGCCGACCGGAATGGTGTCCTCGATCTACTACGCCGAGCGCCTTTACCAGTTGCCGATCGGCGTCATCGGCGTGGCGGCCGGTACCGTCCTGTTGCCGGAGATGAGCCGCCGTCTGGCGGGGCGCGACGATAGCGGCGCCTATCACGCGCAGAATCGCACGATGGCGCTTACGCTGGCGTTGTCGGCGCCCTTTTGCGTGGCGTTTCTGCTGATTCCCGACATCGTCACGCGCGCCGCCTTCCTGCGCGGCAATTTCACCGCGGAGGCGGCGACCAATTCGGCGGCGGTGCTGGCGGCCTACGGCCTCGGCCTGATGCCGATCGTGCTGATTCGCTCGGCGGTGGCGAGTTTTCAGGCGCGCGGCGACACCACGACGCCGATGCTCGTTTCGCTTGCCGCCATCGCGATCAATGTCGGGCTCAAACTGGCGCTCTATCGGACCTATGGCGCGGTCGGCATCGCTTTGGCCACCGCCGTCGGGGCCTGGGTCAATCTTGGCGGCCTCGTCCTATTGGCGCTGCGCTGGGGATGGATGCGCCCGGACCTGGGTCTGGCCGAAGTCGCCGCCGCCACCTTTTGTGCGAGCGGCTTGCTGGCCTTGGCCGTTGTGCTGAGCGAAGCGCCGGCGTTGGTGTTTGCGGACGATCTCGCCCATCTGCGCAATGAAGCCCAGCTTGCCTTCACGGGCGCCGCCGGCGGCCTCGTCTACGCGGCCGTTCTCCTCGTGAGCCTCGCCGCTTTGGGCGTGCGCTTGAGGAGACGCGGGGGATAGGGCCCCAAGCCCCGCGTCAGTCTCGCAAAAAGTCGCCGTCGGCCGCGCCGTCCATATAGCCCGGGCCGGTCACATAGCCCGGGTTCGCCGCGGCCGCGCCGCCGATATAGCCCTGGTTCGTGACGACCGCCCAGTCGCGTCCGCGTCTTTCGATGCGCTCGACGCGGCCGGCGCCGGGCAGCACATCGCCAGGCCCGATTTCGCGAAACCCGGCCGGCCCTTCGACGACCGCCATTCCATCATGCACTTCGCGAACGGTCCAGCCGCGAATCGGCCCACGCGGGGGAGCGATCGATCCCGTCGTCTCCTTCGAGATACCCGCGGCGGGCGCGGGCAAAAGCGCCGGCTGTTTCGGCAAGGCGGCCGCCGGAGCGGCCGGGGCGGGCGGCAACGTGGCGACGACGGCCGGCGCGGCCGCCTTCTTTTCAAGCTTTTCCAGCCTGGCGGTGAAATCGGAATCATGGATCGTCGCGTCGTGATCAACGCGTTCGCCGAGCTTTTCAATTTTTTCCAGCCTGGCGGCGACCTCGGCATTATGCGTCGCCGCATCATGGTCGATGCGCTCGCCAAGCTTGTCGATGCGCGCGCCTTGTTCATGTTCGAGACGATCGAAGCGCGCGCTCAATTGCGCAACGCTCGAACCGGCCTCATGCTGGGCCGCCAGACCGCTCTTGAGTTCGGCGACGGATTTGCGCAATTCGCCGATCTCATCGTGCTTTGCCGCATCCAAGGCGGCGATCTTGGCCTTCAGCGCCTTTACCGTCTCGGCCAGATTCTGGGTTTCCGCCGATTGCGAGACAAGATAGTCATTTTGCTGCGCTTTGTAAGCGATGGAGGCCATCGTGAGCACGCCGGCCAAGGCCAGGCCCGCGGCGACCGCGCCGATCTGGTAGCGCTTTTCGAGAGCCAATTGCCAGAATTGGCTGGCCTGGGGCGCGGCGGCCGCTTCCGAGCGCTGGGGCGGAATGAACGGGACGAGGCTGGCGCCGGGCCGCTCGATCGCGGGTTTCGCGTCGGCGGGCGGCTTGCCTTGCGGCGGCGTTTCGGCCTTTTGATCCGCCGGCGCGCTATCGGTCTTCGCCTGAGCCAGCGGCGGCGCTTCATCGGCGGGCGCGGCGATCGGCGCCGTCTCGGGGGGCGGCAAAGCCGCTTCGGCGCCTGCCGAAGGCTGGCTGGCCTCGCCGGAAGCGACGCCCTCGCCGCCTGAATTTTTCGACAGGCCGTCTTCGTCTAATTCATGGGAAAAATTCATCGCCGGAGCCCAGCTTGGTTAACCAATCCTAGCCATTGTCGCCGCTGCGGATTAACGAAGTGTTGACCTAATGAGGCGGCCCCAAGGCAATCGTGCGGCGGCGGCCGCCTAGAGCGCCGCCGCTGGCGTCGCTGGCGCCGTCCCGATGGCATGCTAATGTGTCGGGGCAGGCGCGCGACGCCGCTCGCGCGTGGGCGAATCAGCGAGAGATCTTGGGGATGCAATCGATGAAGCCGAAGAAATTTGGGGTGGGGCAGGGCGTCAAGCGGGTCGAGGACGTGCGTTTTATTACCGGGCGCGGCAATTATACGTCCGGCTATCCCTTGGAGGGCGCGCTGCACGGCGTCTTCCTGCGCAGCCCGCACGCCCACGCGACATTTTCCTTCGGCGATCTTGCCGCGGCGCGCGCGATGCCCGGCGTCAAGGCGATCTATGTCGCGGCCGATTTCGATCAACTCGGCGGCCTTCCCTGCCTGTCCACCGTGGACAATTCCGACAAGTCGCTGACGCCGCTGAAGCCCTATCCGGTGCTCGCCAGGGGCTCGGCCCAGCATGTCGGCGATATGGTCGCGATGGTGGTCGCCGAAACAGAGCACGAGGCGCGCGAGGCGGCCGAATCGCTCGAGGTCGACTGGAGCCCGCTGCCCGCGGTCGCCGACATGCGGGAGGCGATCAAAAGCGGCGCTCCGCAATTGTTTTCCGGGGCGCCCGGCAATATCGCCTATGACGCGCATATCGGGGACAAGCAAAAGACCAACGCCGTTTTCGCGCGCGCCGCGCATGTGGTGAGCCTGGAAGTCGTCAACCAACGCCTGGTCGCCAATTATCTCGAACCGCGCAGCGCGGCGGGCGAATATGATGCGGCGACCGGGCGATTCACGCTCTACGCCAGCAGCCAGGGCGTGCATGGCATACGCAACAATATCGCGGACGCGATTCTCAAAATCCCAGCCGATAAATTGCGCGTCATCACCAATGACGTCGGCGGAGGATTCGGCACCAAGGCCATCGTCTATCGGGAATACCCGCTGGTTCTCGAAGCCGCCCGGCGCCTCGGGCGTCCGGTCTTCTGGCTGGCGGACCGCACCGAGCACTTTTTGGGCGACGCTCAGGGGCGCGACAATCTGACCAAGGCCGAGATGGCGCTCGACGCCGACGGCCGTTTCCTCGCCCTGCGCGTCGACATATTGGGCGGCCTTGGGGCCTATCTAACGCAGAACGGCCCGTATATTCCCTGGCTTGGCGCGACAATGGCGACGGGGCCTTACGATATTGCAACGCTGCACGCCCGCGCGCGCGGCGTCTACACCCATACCGTCCCGGTCGACGCCTATCGCGGCGCCGGCAGGCCGGAGGCGGCCTATGTGCTGGAGCGTCTCGTCGATCAATGCGCGCATGCTCTCAAAATGGCGCCCGAAGAGATTCGCGCGCGCAATTTCGTCAAATCGAGCCAGATGCCTTACCGCACGCAGACCGAGCGCACCTATGACGTCGGCGATTTCGAAGGCGCGATGCGCGCCTCGCTCGCCAAAGCCGATTACGCCGGTTTCGACGCGCGCGCCCAGGCGGCCAAAAAGCGCGGGCGCATCCGAGGCATCGGCATCGCGAGCTATATCGAATGCACGGCCTGGTACGATTCGGAGGAGGGTTCGGTCGAACTTGGCCCGGACGGCCAGTTCACCGTGCTGATTGGCACGCAATCCAACGGCCAGGGCCATGAGACCGCCTATGCGCAGGTCGTCTCGCAATATCTCGATGTGCCGCTTGAACGCATCACGGTCGTGCAAGGCGATACCGATCGCGTCGCGACCGGCTTTGGCACCGGCGGCTCGCGCTCGATTCCCATCGGCGCGGTCATGGTCACGCGCGCGTCGGAAAAGCTGGTCGCCTCGCTCAAGGAACTGGCGGCCGACAAGCTGGAGGCCGCCGTCGCCGACCTTGAAGCGGCCGACGGGACGATCCGCATCGCGGGGACGGACCGCTCGATTTCCTATGCGGAGATCGCCAAATTGCCGGGCGCGACGAAGCAAAAACTGAAAGCGATCGAATCCTTCGCGCCGCCCGACGCCACTTATCCCAACGGCACGCATACCTGCGAGATCGAGATCGATCCCGATACCGGCGCCGTGCGCATCGAGCGCTATACGGTCGTCGACGATTTCGGCTTCACGCTCAATCCGCTTTTGCTGGCCGGCCAGGTGCATGGCGGCATCGCCCAGGGCATCGGCCAGGCGCTGATGGAGCGCGCGGTCTATGGCGAAGACGGGCAATTGCTGACGGCGAGCTTCATGGATTATTGCATGCCGCGCGCCGACAATTTTGCGCATTTCGATTTTGAAACCCGCAACATCCCCTCGACTTCCAATCCCATGGGCCTGAAAGGGGCGGGCGAAGCGGGCTCGATCGGCTCGACCCCGGCGGTGATGAACGCCGTCAATGACGCGCTGCGGCGCGCCTATGGCGTCGCCCATATCGACATGCCGGCGACGCCGCTCGCGATCTTCAACGCGATCGCGGCGGCGGGCGCGCCGAAATCTTGACGGTGCGAGCGTTGGCGGGCTTTGGCGGCGGCGCGTCCGCATGCCAAGGCGCGCCGGCGCGGGCGGTTCAGGCGGCGGATTTCTCGCGAAACAGGTCAGCCAGTTTTTCGGCTGGACAGGGCCGGCCGAAAAAATAGCCCTGCACTTCGGTGCAGCCTTGATCGCGGATCTGGCGCAATTGTTCGGCGGTCTCCACGCCTTCGGCGGTGGTCGTCATGCCGAGCGCCGCCCCGAGGCTGGCCACGGCCTTCACGATTGCCGAGCAATCGTCCTTTTCGCCCAGATCCTTGATAAAGCTGCGATCGATCTTGATCTTGTCGAACGGGAAAGACCGCAAATAGCTTAGAGACGAATAGCCGGTGCCAAAATCGTCCATCGCGATCCGCACGCCCAGGCTGCGCAAATGGTTGGGCGTGGCGATCGTGCTCTCGCTATCGGCCAGCAGGGCGGTTTCGGTGATCTCGAGAGGCCCGAGGCGTCCAGGGCCGCGACCACCGTTTGAACCAGCGTCAGGCCTTTGAACTGGGCCGACGACAGATTGACGGCGACGCCGATATGGTTTGGCCACGTCGCCGCGTCGCGGCAGGCCTGCTGGAGGACCCAGGCGCCGAGCGGCACGATGACGCCGATCTCTTCGGCGACCGGGATGAATTCGGCGGGCGACACCATGCCCCGGACGGGATGATGCCATCTCAGCAGCGCTTCGCAACCCGTGATCGCTTCGGTTTGCGCGTGACCTGGGGTTGATAATAGAGCTCGAATTCTCCGTCGGCGACCGCGCGCCGCATATCGAGCTCCAGCAGGCGGCGCTCCTGAAGGCGCGCATCCATCGTCAGTTCGAAGAAGCGATAGGTGTTGCGCCCTTCCGATTTGCTTCGGTACATCGCCATATCGGCGTTCTTCAGCAAGGCGTCGACATCGCCGCCGTCGCCGGGGCAGATCGAGACGCCGATGCTGACGCCGAGGTAAACATAACGCCAATCGAGATCGAAAGGCTCGGCCATGCACTCGACAAGGCGGCGCGCCAGGCTGCCGGCCTGCTCGGGCTTTTCGAGGTCCGCCTGCAGCACGACGAATTCGTCGCCGCCCAGGCGCGCAAGCGTGTCGGTTTCGCGCAGGCACAGCCGCAGACGCGCCGCGACCTGCTTGAGCAGCAGATCGCCGATCGAATGGCCGTGCATGTCGTTGACCGATTTGAAATTGTCGAGGTCGAGGTAGAGAATGCAGAACATTCCGCCCCGGCGCACGCGCGCCAGCGCCTCCCCGATGCGGTCGCGCAGCAGGCTCCGGTTGGGCAATCCCGTCAGGCCGTCATGCGATCCCATGAAGCGGATCTGTTCTTCGGCGCGAACCGCCTGGCTGATGTCCTCATGGGTCGCGACATAGCCGCCCCCGCTCATCGGATTATGGGCTATCCGCACCGTGCGGCCGTCCTGCAACTCGACCCTCGTGCTGCGCGCGCCATTGGCGGCTTTCGCCTCGCTGACGACGTCGAAATAGGTCGCCATCTGGACCGGCGCGTTGCCGACCGAAGCGCGATGTTCGAGGATGCGGTGCAGCGGCGTGCCTGCCGCGGTCAGTTCCGGCGGCAGCGCGTAAAGCTGGCTGTAGCCGGCATTGCACAGGATGAGGCGCTTGTCCGCGTCGAACATGCAGATGCCGTGAGGAATGTTGGTCAGGGCGGCGTCGAAGCGCTCGTTCTGCTCGGCCAGGGCTTTCTCGACATTGATCCGCGCGGAAACGTCTTCATAGGTGATCACCCAGCCGCGCTCGCCGAATGGCGCATAGCTGATCTCGACGGTTCGGCCGTCGGACATCGGGCTGAGGTGTTCGCTCGGCGTGCGATCGGCGAGCCGCTGGCGCCATGTCTCGTAAGCGTCCTCGACGCGGCGTCCGTGATAATGGCCGAGCGCCGCCGCCGAGCAGACAAGTTCAAAGGCGCTCGCGCCCGCGCGCAGCACGCCGACCGGAAATCCCATGAGTTCGCTGAGCCGGGAGTTGAAGGCCTTGATGCGCCATTGGTCGTCCAGCATCAGGAAGCCCTGACGCATATTGTCGAAGGTCGCCTTCAACATTTCGGCGCCGGCCGCCAATTCGGCTTCCTTGGCCCGCAATCTTTCGCTCTCCCGCTCCAAATGGTCTTTGGCGGGCCTTTCGTCGCGATGCGTAGGCGACAGGCCGCCGGACGGAGCGTCGGCGATTCCAAGCACTTTTGTCGCAGATACCAGCATATCCGGTTCCCCCGAAGACTTGCCGGCTGACTATCGGGCAGCAGACTCAACTCGAACCTCGGTAATATTGTCTGATATTTGTTGATCTTCCGTTAAGGCAGGGCGAAAGCGCGCTCGCGCCGAATCGACATTCGGCGCGACGTTTTTTCACAATCTGCGAAAGGGAATAGGAACTTAGCCCAGGTGCCGCGCGAGAATTTCGCGCACCCGCGCCACCAGTTCCGCCTCGGGCGCCAGCGCCTGGGCGCGCTGGCGCAACTCGACATAGTCGGCGCGGTCCTTGCTCGCCTTGGCGAGTTCGGCGCCCAGCACGAGATCGCGGATCACCACCTGCCGGCCGCCGGGCGCATCGCGCTCGTTCGAGCCCTGGATGATGGCGCAAAGGCTGCCGCGCCGGTCGGCATATTTGAGCTGCGCGTTGAGGCCGCTGGACCCGAGGTAAAGCTCCGAGGCGATTCCCGCCGCGCGAAGCTGTGCGACAAGGCGCTGGTAATCGGCCATGTGATCGCGATCGAGCACGGCGACGATGACCGGGCCGGTCTTTTTGGCGGCGGCGACGATCGGGCTGTCGATCGTTTGCAGCGCTTTCAAAAGCCTCGAAACGCCGATCGAAAAGCCGGTGGCGGGGACCGGCTCGGCGCGAAAACGCGCCACCAGTCCGTCATAGCGCCCGCCGCCGCCGACCGAGCCGAAGCGCACAGGGCGACCGGCATCGTCTTTGACCTCGAAGGTGAGTTCGGCCTCGAAGACGGGGCCGGTGTAATATTCGAGGCCGCGCACGACGGAGGGGTCGATACGGATGCGTTCAGTGCCGAAGCCGCCCGTTTTGACCAACCTCATAATCTCAAATAGTTCATCCAACCCTTCCCAGAGGATGGAATGTTCTGGTGGATAAACGGTTTCATAATAGTCAAAAAATAAGTACTCACTTCTTGGAATTCCAGTCGAAAATCCTCTCTTTCTGTAGTCGTAGGGGACAAGTTCTTCGCCCCGGTCGGAAGCCATGTTAATCGACGTCTGCGCGAATTGAATTAGCAGGCCGATCTGTCTCTCGCTAAGTCCCGCGCCGGGGGTAAAATCACCGCTCTCGTCCTTACGACCTACCCCGAGAAGGAGCCCAACTCCTTCCGACCCCAACCGATCCAACTTGTCGATCGCGCGCAGAACGGTGAGCCGCCGCCCCGCGTGTTCCTCGCCGCCAAGCCCGATCGCTTCCATCAACCCATCAAGCACCTTGCGATTATTGACCTTGATAACGTAATCGCCGCGCTTAATCCCCAGCGCCTCCATACAGTCCGCAGCCATCATGCACATTTCCGCGTCGGCGGCGGGGGAGGGTGAGGGGCCGCCCACCGTATCGGCATCAAACTGCATGAACTGGCGAAACCGCCCCGGGCCCGGCTTCTCGTTGCGGAACACCCAGCCGGCGCGATAGCTGCGATAGGGCTTCGGCAGCTTTTCATAATGTTCGGCGACATAGCGGGCGAGCGGCGCGGTGAGGTCGTAGCGCAGCGACAGCCATTGTTCGTGGTCTCCAGGCGAACTCCGTTCGTCCGAGTCCTGGAACGAGAACACGCCCTCGTTGGGCCGGTCGAGATCGGGCAGGAACTTGCCGAGCACTTGCGTATATTCGATGAACGGCGTCTCCACCGCCTCGAAGCCGTAAAGCTCATAGACGGCGCGAATCTTGGCCATCATCGCCTCGGCCGCGGCAATATCGCCGGGGCCGCGATCAATGAGGCCGCGCGGCAGAGCAGGGCGAACGAGAGCGGTTGTTTTTTCGTCAGACATGAATTCTTTCCAGGCGGGGCGAGGCCGGCGTCAGGCGTCCTTGGACGCCAGCCTCATACAAGGCCGGCCCCGATGTTGATGGTGAGCGCGAGAATGATCGTGTTGAAGAAAAACGCGACGACGCCATGCGCCAGGGTCGTGCGGCGCATGGCCGGAGAAACCGTCTCCACATCGGCCGTCTGGCAGGCGCAGCCGATCACGAAGGCGAAATACAGAAAATCGCCATAGGTCGGACCCCTTTCGCCGGGAAAGCGTAGTCCCTTGCGGTCTTCCACCGCTTTGCCGGCTTCGTCGAATATGTCGCCGTAATATTCATGCGCGTAATGCAAGGCATAGAGGAGTTGGATGAAGGTCCAGGCGCTGAGGATCGTCACGGCGGTCAGGGTGATATGCGCGCTCTTGTCGAAGCCGGTCATATCTTTGACCTCGCCAAGCTCGGCCACGATCGCCGCCAAAGCGGCGCCGGCGGCGACCGTGCCGACCACCAGCAGCACCCATTGATTCTCGTCCTCCAGCGCCGCCTGCGCCTGGATCGTCACCGGCGTCGCCCTCGCGATCATCCATCCGACCAAGAAGATAAACAGCAGCGCGCCCGCGTTCCAGGCGAGCAGGGCGCGGGTGGCGAGCCGCAAGTCGTGAGGAATCGCGAGATAGACGAGGACCATGACCGCCGCGCAAATGTATATCCTCGGCCGATCGCGGATGGCGCCGAACAGGCGGCGGCGACCGGCAGGACGGGTCGGATCGGCGCGGAGCGAAGAGGGGGACATGGCGCGAAGCCTCGTTAAGGAGCGCGTGCCTTGCCCCAGGCCGGATCGAGGGTCAAGCGAGCGCCCGTGCCATCACGCCAATGTCGCGGGTTAAAGGCCGACTCGGACAAGCCGGCGCGTCGCGCGCGCAAATGACGCGGGCGCGCCTTCGCCGATCTCTCGGGAGACCTGCTGCGGTCGCCATTTGTATGAACATAATCAAAATCTTATAGGTTGTTGCGCAATTCTTGACAGGCCCGTCTCCCGACAATATGTTGCGCGCGGCCTGCAGGGGCAGGTTGACTTCGCCTCGATTTCGTCAGACGGCTTTTTCCAAAGAGGCCGGTTGCTTGCCGTTCGCTTCTGGCAAGGCTCGCGTCGCGTCGATCGGTCCGCGCAGCCGCGAGAAGCGGAAAGGGTCCGATGGCGGAGGGTGACGGGGGCGAGGAGGAGGACCGGCTTTTGCGGGCGCGGCTGGAGAAGCTCTCAGGCGCGCTGGCAAAGCATCGCCAGGAGCCGCCGTCGCGGCCCGGCGTTAATGGTGGGGGCGATTCCTCCGGCAAGTTTGGCTCCGCCATGGGGCTTGGGCTGCGCGCCGCGAGTGAGTTTGCGGCGGCGATTGTGGTTGGCGGCCTGATCGGCTGGCAATTGGATGTATGGTTGGGGACGAAGCCGGCTTTTCTGATCGTTTTTTTCCTGCTCGGCGTGGTCGCCGGCATTTGGAATGTGATCCGCGTGACATCGCCTTTGTCGCGCAGCGAGCCGGCCCAATCAGGACAAGCGGCTCCCCCTGAAGTGGAGCAAAATGCTCCGCCCGGGGCGGATGAGGACGAGGACTAGGACCAGTGGCGGCGCCCGCAATCAATCCGATCGAGCAATTCTCCATCTCGCCTCTCGTGTCCGTTCAAATCGCCGGGCACGATTTTTCGTTCACCAATTCGTCGCTCTACATGGTGCTCGCCGTGGCGATCGCCAGCGCCTTGATGATGGTCGGCGCCAATGGCGGCGTCGGCATTCCCGGCCGCCTGCAGTCGCTGGCCGAAATGGCCTATGAATTCGTCGCCGGCATGGTGCGCTCGGCGGCCGGCGAGCACGGGATGGCGTTCTTTCCCTTCGTGTTCTGCCTGTTCATGTTCATTCTGATCTGCAACCTCGTCGGCCTCGTGCCGCACGCCTTCACCGTCACCAGCCATATCATCATCACGGTTTCGCTGGCGCTGCTGGTTTTCTTCACCGTCATCGTCGTCGGCGTCAAAGAGAACGGCCTGCATTTCTTCAAGCTGTTCGTGCCGTCGGGCGTGCCGATCTACATCCTGCCGCTCGTCGTGCTGATCGAGATCATCTCGTTCCTGTCGCGCCCGCTAAGCCATTCCGTGCGTCTGTTCGCCAATATGCTCGCCGGCCATATCACGCTCAACGTGTTCGGCGGCTTTTGCGTGATGCTGCTGAGCGCGGGCTTTCTCACCAAATTCGTCGCCGTGCTGCCGTTCGCAATGACGATCGGCCTTGACGCGCTCGAATTGCTGGTCGCTTTCCTGCAGGCCTATGTCTTCACCATGCTGACCTGCATGTATATCAACGACGCGCTTCACCCCGGTCACTGACCGGCCCGAAAACCCGCAAACCAGAACGTTACAACAGGAGCACTCGATGGATCCCGTAGCAGCCAAATATATCGGCGCAGGTCTCGCCGCGATCGGAACCGGCGCCGCCGCGATCGGCGTCGGCACGCTGTTTGGACAATTCCTCAACGGCGCGCTGCGCAATCCGTCCGCGGTCGAAGGCCAGTTCGGCCGCTTGATTTTCGGCTTTGCGGTGACCGAGGCGCTCGGCATTTTCGCGCTGCTGATCGCCTTCCTGCTGCTGTTCGCGGTCTGACGTATCGAGGCGAGATTTTGAGCGGGGAGGGACCGTGGCGTCCCTCTCCCTTCATCGGGATGATTTGGATATGACCCAACCGACAAAGGCGACGCAGAGCGAAGTCGGCCACGAAACTGGCCATCACGCCAACTTCCCGCCTTTCGATGCCGCGACCTTTCCTTCGCAGCTCTTGTGGCTGGCGATCACCTTTGGCGCGCTCTATTATGTGATGGCGAAGATCGCGCTGCCCAAGGTCGGCGCCGTCATCGAGAACCGCAAGGCGCGAATCGCCAAGGACCTCAACGACGCGGCCGCGATGCAGCAGCAAGCGGACGCCGCCGCCGCCGCGCATGAAAAAACGCTCGCCGACGCGCGGGCCAAAGCGCAGGCCCTGGCCCAAGCGGCGCGCGACCAGCGCGCCGCCGAGGCGGAGGCCAAACGCAAGGCGCTGGAGGAGGAACTGGCCGCCAAGCTCTTCCTCGCCGAGAGCCAGATCGCCGCGACGCGCGCGCAGGCGATGACCAATGTCGAGAGCATTGCGCGCGATGCGGCCGGCGCGATTTTCGAACGCATTCTCGGCCGGCCCGCCGACGCCGCCGCGATCGCCGCGGCGGTCGCCGCCGTCAAGCCGACCTGAATCTGGAGCCCGGCACAATGGAATTCGACGCCGAATTTTACGTCACCGCTGGCTTCCTCGTCTTTTTGTGCCTGCTCGGCTATCTCGGCGCGCATCGGATGGTGCTGTCGGCGCTCGACGCGCGCGGCAAGGCGATCGCCGACGAACTCGCGCAAGCGGCCAAATTGCGCGAGGAAGCGACCGCTCTGCTGGCCAGTTTCGAGAAGAAGGCCGTGGAGGCCGAAGCCAATGCCGCCGCCATCATCGCCGACGCGCGCGCCCAGGCCGAGCAATTGGCCAAGGAGACCGCCGAGCGCATGGCCGATTTCATCGCGCGGCGCACCAAGCAGGCCGAGACCAAGATCGCCATGGCCGAGGCGCAGGCCGCCGCTGACGTGCGCGCCGCCGCCGCCGATCATGCGGTGCGGGCGGCCGAGTTGGTGTTGCGCGACCAGACGCAGGGCGCGACCGGGGCGGAACTGGTGACGCGCGAAATCGCGGGGCTGAAGGACAGGCTGAACTGAAGCGCCGCGTTGCCAATAGAGGCGGCGGCGCCACAGAAGATCGAATATCGGCGCCTCGGGTCCGGGTTTGGCGCGCGCCCCTTGACCCTCCCGGAGGCGGCAAGCATTGTGCGCTCTCCTTGTTCGCAAGAGTATTGATGGCCATGAAAAGCTTCGCGGTTGCGATTATCGCCTTGCTGGCGCTCTGCGGCGGCGCTCACGCGCAGGGCTATTCGACTCCGGCCGAGCAGCGCTACAGCCCCTATAGCGCCAGTCTGCCGACCTGCGACGATCCCGGCGTGCTCTCGCGAATCAGCGACCGGTTCCAGCAGAAGGAAGCGGAATATTGGAATTCGACGCTGCAGATCGGCGGCTATGACCGCATCCGCGAAATCGGCTTTCGCGCCAATGGCCTGGGCTATATTCCGCGCCGCTATTGCCTCGCGCGCGCGCAGGGGAGCGACCTCAAGCGGCATGCCGTCATCTATGCGATCGGCGAGGACCTCGGCATCATCGGCTGGGGCTATGGCGTCGAATGGTGCGTCGTCGGCCTCGACCGGAACCTCGCCTATGCGCCGGGCTGCCAGGCCGTGCGGCCGTTCCTGGAGCGGCATCTCGGCGAACAGGTATTGCGCGAATTGTTCTGATTTGTCCTTCTCGCGCCTTTCGCCAAATCTGCTAAGCATCGGAACGAAGCGGTCCGGTCGCCGGTCGTTTGACGCGTGGGGAGACGCAATGGCGGTTTGGCGGATCGGAATGGCCTTCGCTTTGGCGCTGGCGCTTGGCCCGACGACGAGCCGAGCGCAGGGCTTTTGGGATAGTTTTCGCAGTCCCTCGGCACCGCCCCCCTGCGTGCTGGACAAATGTTTGAACGGCGCCGCACAAAGACCCGCCGCTACGACCGCGTCTGATCTCGCGCCCGCGCCAACCCCGGCGGCGACGGCCGCGCCCGGCAATTTCGATTTCTACCTGCTGACCCTGTCTTGGTCGCCCGGCTTTTGCGACACCGGCGGCGCGGCCAAATCGCCCGACCAATGCGCGGCCGGCGCCAATCTCGGCTTTGTCGTGCACGGCCTGTGGCCGCAATTTGCGCATGGCTACCCCTCCGATTGCGACCCGAGCCGGCCAGTCTCGCGCGTCGCGCTGCAGGCCAGCGACGGCGTCTATCCGAGCGAAGGCCTCGCGCGCTACGAATGGCGCAAGCACGGCACCTGCACCGGGCTCAGCCCGGAGGCCTATTTCGCCAGCGCGAAACAGGCGCGCGATTCCATCGTCATCCCCGATGCGTTCCAATCTCCCAGCGCTCAGCAGTCTTTTGCGCCCGCCGATATTCAACGCGCCTTTTCGGCCGCCAATCCCGGCTTGCGGCCGCAAACGATGGCGGTCGGCTGCGCGCGCGGCGAGTTGGAAGACGTGCGCCTCTGCCTCTCCCGGGATCTGCGACAATTCGTGGATTGCCCGGAGGTCGCCCGCGCGAGCTGCCGCTCGACGGCCATCCTTGTGGCGCCCGTCCATTGAGCGCGCCCGGTTCGGCAAGCCGCGTGGCGCGCCGATGAACTATCGCCACGCTTTCCACGCCGGCAATTTCGCCGACGTATTCAAACATGCGCTGCTCGCCCGCATCCTCGTCTATATGATCCACAAGGACGCGCCGCTGCGCTTCATCGGCACGCATGCGGGCGTCGGGCGCTATGATCTGACGGGAAGCGAAGCGCAGCGCTCGGGCGAATGGCGCCATGGCGTCGCCCGGCTTAAGGGGGCCAATCCGCCGGCGCCGATCGCCGATTTGCTGGCGCCCTATCTGAAAGCCCTAGGGCCACTCGACGCGCAAGGGCGCAGCCAATCCTATCCGGGTTCCCCGGCGATCGCGCAACAATTGCTGCGCGCGCAGGATCGCATCGCTTTATGCGAACTGCATCCGGAAGATCGCGCCGCGCTCGTCGTCCATATGGGTCACGACGCCCGGCTGTCGATCGTCGAGATCGACGGCTATGTCGCGCTCAACGCCTGGCTGCCGCCCAAGGAACGCCGCGGTCTCGTCCTCCTCGATCCGCCTTACGAAGAGGACAGTGAACTCAAGCGCGTGACCGAGGCGCTCGCCCGCGCCCTGGCCAAATGGCCGAGCGGCGTCTATGCGATCTGGCGCCCGATCAAAGACCGCCGCGAGGATGCGCGCTTCCTCAACGCGATCGCGGCGCTCGGCGCGCCCAATATTCTGCAACTCGATCTCGACGTCGGCCATATCGCCCCGACAACGAATGCTCCAAATCCGCTAACCAGGACGGGTCTTATCGTCGTCAATCCGCCTCATACTTTGATCGACGACGCGCGCGCGCTGCTGCCCTGGCTCGCGAGGCTGTTGGCGCGCGAGGGCCATGGCGCCTCGTCTTGTTCCTGGCTGACGCCCCCGGTTTGAGCCAGGCGCCGGCTGGCGCCGAGCGTCGTCTTCGTGACATATGGCGGCAAGTCTTCGAGGGAGAAATAATGCTGCCGCCCATCCTTCGCGACCGTCTGCGGCTGCCGGCGATCGGCGCGCCGCTGTTCCTCATTTCCAATCCCGATCTCGTCATCGCGCAATGCAAGGCGGGCATTGTCGGCTCGTTTCCCTCGCTGAACGCGCGGCCCGTTTCGCAACTGGACGAATGGCTGCATCGCATCGTCGAGACGCTTGCCGCCTGGGATCGCGACAATCCGCTTTTGCCGGCGGCGCCCTTCGCTGTCAACCAGATCGTCCACAAGACCAACAATCGCCTGGAGGAGGATGTCGCGCTTTGCGTGAAATGGAAGGCGCCGATCGTCATCACTTCGCTCGGCGCCCGCGAGGACGTCAATGAAGCCGTGCACTCCTACGGTGGCATCACGATGCATGACGTGATCAACGATCGCTTTGCGCGCAAGGCGATCGAGAAGGGCGCGGACGGCCTCATTGCGGTCGCGGCGGGCGCTGGCGGCCATGCCGGTTCGTTGTCGCCCTTCGCGCTGATCCAAGATATCAGGGCCTCGTTCGCCGGGCCGCTGGCGCTGTCGGGCGCCATCGCGACCGGCGGCTCGATCCTCGCCGCGCAGGTGATGGGCGCGGATCTTGCTTATATCGGCTCGGCGTTTATCGCGACGAACGAGGCCAATGCGATGGAGGGCTATAAGCAGGCGATCGTCGACGGCCGCGCGCAGGATATTCTGGGCACCAATCTGTTCACCGGCATATTCGGCAATTATCTCAGGCGATCGATCGTCAACGCAGGGCTCGATCCGGACAATCTGCCGCAAAGCGATCCGTCCAAGACAAGCTTTGCCTCGGGCGGCAGTTCGGCCGCCAAGGCGTGGCGCGACATATGGGGCAGCGGCCAGGGCATCGGCGCGGTTGAGGCCGTGACGCCGGCCGGCGAACTGGTGGCGCGGCTTGCGCGGGAATATGCTGAAGCGAAGGCGAGGGTCGCGGCGCTCGCGTGATCATGCGCAAGGACCGGTTCGACGACCCGCGTTCACGAAACGCCGTCTTAGCTTTGAAGGACGAAGATCGAGGTTGAGAGATGACGAGCGGCGAGGAACTCAGCGTCATCCGTCGCGCCTACGCCAAGCAAGTGATGGCCGCGGCGCGAGTTTCGGACGAGCGGGTTGAAGAAGCGTTCGCGGAAGTGTCGCGCGAACACTTCCTCGGCCCGGGACCTTGGCCGATCTTGCGTTTTTGGAGCGGCTATGTCCCGAGCCCGGGCGACGATCCGGCCTATCTCTATACCGATGATCTCGTCGGCATCGCTCCCGAGCGCCATATCAACAATGGCCAGCCCTCGCTGCACGCTCATCTTATTTTTCAGGCGGCGTTGCGTCCGGGCGAGCATGTCGTGCATATCGGGGCGGGCGTCGGTTATTACACCGCCATTATGGCGCATCTGGTCGGCGCGAGTGGGCGCGCGACCGCCATCGAATTCGAGCCCGACCTTGCGGCGCGCGCGAAAGCCAATTTCGCTGGTCATGCGAATGTCGCGGTTATCCAAGGCGATGGAACCAGCGCGCCCTTCGATCCGGCCGACGTCATTTATGTCAACGCCGGCGCCACGCGGCCGGCCGATATCTGGCTCGATCGGCTCAAGGAGGGCGGTCGGCTCATCCTTCCCTTGACGACCGACAAGGGATTCATCGGCGCCGACGCGACGCCGATCCAGCGGAGTGGCGCCGTTTTCGTCATCACGCGCAAGGGGCAAGAATTTCTGGCGCGATGGGTGTCGGCGGTGGCGATCTATCCCTGCCAGGGCATGAGGGACGAGGCCTCCGAACGCGCTTTGGCGGTGGCGTTCGAGAAGGGCGACTGGAAGCGCGTCACGCGGCTATACCGCCCTGGCGATTTGCCTGACGAACAATGCTGGCTGCGCGCGCCTGGCTGGTGTCTGGCTTATGCGTGAGGCGCGCCGGGCCGATCAGCTCTTATCGTCGAAGTGGTCGGAGGCGATCCATCGTTTCGCATGGCGGAGCGTTTTTCATCCCAGAAATCTTTTCAAGGATCGCCCCTTCGGGCCGTCCTGGACAAGCTTTCTGGGATGAAAAAAAATGCCTGCATGCGAACGATGGCTCAGTAGCGAAAGTGAAGCGGACTTCAAGACGTTCTGCTCCGCTTCAATCCCTCCCCATCGCGCCAAGCGCCCTTACCGCAATCCCTCCGGAATCTCCCGCACCGCGCCGCGCGCGGCGCTGGTCGTCAGCGCGGCATAGGCCCGCAGCGCGGTCGTGATGTGGCGCTTGCGCGGCTTGGCCGGACGCCAGGCGTCGCTGCCCTTATGCTGCATCACGGCGCGCCGATGCGCGAGGTCCTCATCGGAGACCAACAGTTTGATGGAGCGGGCGGGAATGTCGATCTCGATACGATCGCCCGTCTCGACAAGGCCGATCGCGCCCCCTTCCGCCGCCTCGGGCGAGACATGGCCGATCGAAAGGCCCGACGTACCGCCGGAGAAACGCCCGTCGGTGACGAGCGCGCAGGCTTTGCCAAGGCCCTTCGATTTGATGTAGCTGGTCGGATACAGCATCTCTTGCATGCCCGGGCCGCCGCGCGGCCCCTCATAGCGGATGACGACGACGTCGCCCGCCACAACCTTGCCGACCAGAATGCCGGCGACCGCATCGTCCTGGCTCTCGAACAATTTCACGGGCCCGGTGAATTTGAGAATGCTCGCATCGACGCCGGCCGTCTTCACGATGCAGCCGTCCTCGGCCAGATTGCCGTAAAGCACAGCAAGCCCGCCGTCTTTCGAAAACGCATGTTCGACGTCGCGGATGACGCCGCCGGCGCGATCCTCGTCGAGCGACTCGTAGCGCGAGGCCTGGCTGACGGCGGTTTGCGTCGGCACGCCGCCGGGCGCGGCGAGGAAAAATTCGCGCACCGAAGCGCCCGCCTCGCGCTTGATGTCGTTGCGCTCGAGCGCCGCGCTCAAACTCTCGGCATGCACCATCGGCGTATCGCGATTGAGCAGGCCGCCGCGATCGAGTTCGCCCAAAATGCCCATGATGCCGCCGGCCCTATGGACGTCCTCGACATGGACGTCGGGCACGGATGGGGCGACCTTGCAGAGGACCGGCACGCGGCGCGACAGGCGATCGATATCGCTCATCGTGAAATCGATCTCGCCCTCATAGGCGGCCGCGAGCAGATGCAGCACGGTATTGGTCGAGCCGCCCATCGAGATGTCGAGCGTCATCGCATTTTCGAAGGCGCCGAAATTGGCGATTTTGCGCGGCAGCACGCTCTCGTCGTCCTGCTCGTAATAGCGGCGCGCGAGATCGACGATCAGATGGCCCGCCTCGACGAACAGGCGCTTGCGGTCGGCGTGGGTGGCGACGATCGTGCCGTTGCCCGGCAGGGCCAGGCCCAGAGCCTCGGTCAGGCAATTCATCGAATTGGCGGTGAACATGCCAGAACACGAGCCGCAGGTCGGACAGGCCGAGCGCTCCATGACGGCGACATCCTCGTCCGAAACGGACGAATCGGCGGCCGCGACCATCGCGTCGATCAGGTCGACTTTCTTGACCTTGCCGGCGACCGTGATCTTGCCCGCCTCCATTGGGCCGCCGGAAACGAAGACGGCGGGGATGTTGAGGCGCAGGGCGGCCATCAGCATGCCGGGCGTGATCTTGTCGCAATTGGAGATGCACACGAGCGCGTCGGCGCAATGGGCGTTGACCATATATTCGACGCTGTCGGCGATGATTTCGCGCGAGGGGAGCGAATAAAGCATGCCGTCATGGCCCATCGCGATGCCGTCGTCGACCGCGATCGTGTTGAATTCCTTGGCGACGCCGCCCGCCTTCTCGACCTCGCGCGCGACGAGCTGGCCGAGATCCTTCAAATGGACATGGCCTGGTACAAATTGCGTGAAACTATTGCCGATGGCGATGATCGGCTTGCCGAAATCGCCGTCCTTCATGCCGGTCGCGCGCCAAAGCCCGCGCGCGCCCGCCATATTGCGGCCGTGGGTGGAAGTGCGTGAGCGATATGGCGGCATGGGCTTGGACCTGGGCTAAATTTGAGGTTCGCGCGCCAAAAGCGCCGGGCGAACAGGGTCTTGTCGCAAAAACACGAGGGCGCAGCAAGGATTATGCGATATTTACCTCCATTCGCGGCGATTTGATGAAGCGGGCCGGGGCAATTTCAGGGGTGGCTAGGAGCCTCAAGCTCCCGCAACTTCTCCGCAAATCCCGTTCGGCACACGAAGCCCAGCCGCTGCTCGGCTTTGCTGGAATCGTAGATGCGGTCGATCGAGTCGAACATCGTCCAGCCGCGCCGCGCGTAAATCTCGCGATAGTGCGGAAACAGCCGCGCCACGACGGCGGGCGCGTCGGCGATCAGCGCCGCGCAATCGTCGCGCGAAAACGGGGTCGGAGCGGAAATGATGAACGTGTCGAAGCCAAGCTCGGGCGCCTTGGCGAGGGCGGCGACATGCGCCTCGGCGACATCCTCCACGCTCGCGCGGCGAAACAGCAGTTCATTGGCTTTGGCGTTGTCGGCCGACTGGGTCATCGCATGCGCCATATCGTCTTCCTCGGGAAAGAACCGCGAGGTGCGCAGAACGAGAAGGGGCAGGCCGTATAATTCGTGAAACAGGCGGCCGAGATGCTCGGCCGACAGTTTGCTGATTCCGTAGATATTGCGCGGCAGCAGCGGCGCCGTCTCCTCGTCGATCCATAAAGCCTTGGCGGCGCCGCCCGCGCGCCCGGCGCGTATTTCTTTCGAGATCATCAGCGACGTCGTCGAGGTCAGGATGAAGCGATCGACCTTCGAGCCCGGCGCGACCGCTTCTTCGAGCAGGTTGAGCGTGCCTTGAACGTTGACCGCGATGAAGCGGGAACGCTCGTGCGTTTCGACATGCGGCTTGTGCAGCGCGCCCGAATGAATGACGGCCTCCACTTCGAATTCGCGCATCGTTTGGCGCAGGAGATCGCGGTCCTCGATCGAACCGACGATCTGCGTCGTCGCCGAGGGAATTGGGTCGAGCCCGACCACCTTATGGCCGTCCTGTTCCAGGCGCGGCGCCAGGGTCTGGCCGAGCCAGCCCGATGAACCCGTCAGCAAGATGCGCATAAATCTGTCCCTACATTGGGGCTCGAAGAATCTTGTAGGTCCCGTCGGCCGCATCCTCTTGCGTTCGCGCCGCCTCCGCCAAATTCTGAATGATTCGGCTGGCGATCGGCAGGCGAAAATGAAGCCGGTCCCAATAATTGGCATCCTCGGAAGTGAGCGGCGAGGCGATGCGCCAGTCGATCATCAGCGCCCCGTGTCGTTGCGCGATCGCGCCGATCCGGGAAAGGCACTCGCGCTCTACCGCCGCTTCAGGGCTGCCGATGAGCGGCTGGGCCGAGATATGCACGGGCATCGCCGAGATTATGACTTTCGACCGCGATCCCAAATCCCCGACATAGGCGTCGAGCCAATCGAGCGCCGGAAATTTTAGCGCCGCGCGCTGAGCCTCGGACAGGACGACAGGCGGGACGACAGGATCGCGGCGGGCAGGCCCGCCCTCCCAGATGTGCTGGCGGGCGCGCGCAAGATCGTATTGCGCTTCGGGGGGCACGAAAATCTCATAGCCGTCTTCGCGCATGCGCGGCGGACGCAGGCCGAGCCAGTAGCCGACCAGCCTGCCCGCGATCTCCAGCGTCTTGCCGTTGAGCAGGTAGAGGAGATCTTTCCATTGGTTGTCGTCATACATCCATTCGGGAAAGCCGCGGAAAGTGGTGCTGCGCTCGGCGGCGTCGGGATCGCACCATGGCGCATCGACGCCGAGAATCAATGTGCGCGGCGGCCCCTCGAGGCGCAGGAACAGCCGCGCGATCTGCACCTGCTCCCAGGCGGTCGCCGCATTCATCGCCAGATTGGCGAAGCGGCCGCCGAAGGCCTGATCGAGTTCTCTGGGGTCCAGCAGCCGGCTCGTCGAAGTGCCCAGCACGAAGGAATCGTAGCGGCCCGAGCGGATGACGCCGGGATAGAAATATCGCTGGTTGATGTCCATGATCGGCCGCGTTGCGGGCGGCGAGAACGGCACGACGTTATAGGGATCGACCAGAAGAATGAAACCCGCTGCGGCAAGCAACGCGCCGAGCAAGGTCGCGAGCTGGACCCTCAGCATGCGCCGCCAGTCCGCCTCGCTGGCGCGCGATCCGCAAAGCCGGTCCGCAAGAGCGACCGACAAGCGCCGAACCCTGTCCCGCCATTGCCGCCAGCGCTCCGGGTTCGGCATCGATCGATCTCAGAACTGAAAATAGATGAATTTGGTTGGCGCGCCCTCGCCGACGATCAGCACGCAGGCGAGCGTCGCCAAGGCGGAGGCGGCGCCGAGCAAAGCCGATGGGCGCGCCCCATCGATGATGGCGTGGGTCGGCGGCAGGGCAGCGCAGACCACAGCGGACAACAGCATCAGCGCGCCGCCTTCAAGGCGCCCGCCAAAGCCGTTCGACCCCGCCATTATCTTCAGCATGTCGGCGGCCACGCCAAAGCTCGGCGCGCGGAACAGCACCCAACCGATCAGCACGAAGCCCATGGTCAAAGCCCAACCGATCGCCGCCGGCAGGGGTCTTTGCAAGGTCTGCCAGGCCCGGCAGACGACCATGCCGGCGCCATGCAGCCCGCCCCAGGCGATGAACGTCCAGGCGGCGCCGTGCCAGACGCCGCACAGCGTCATGGTCGCCAGCGTGGCGAAGGTAAAAACGGCCGCGCCATGGCGATTGCCGCCAAGCGGAATATAGACGTAATCGCGCAGGAAGGCCGACAGCGTCATGTGCCACCGGCGCCAAAAGTCGCGCAGATTGGTCGCCAGATAGGGCCGGTTGAAATTTTCCGGGAAGGTCAGGCCCAGCATCAAGGCGATGCCGATCGCCATCGTCGAATAGCCGGAAAAGTCGAACAGCAACTGGAACGAAAAGCCGAGCGCCGCCGTCCAGGCCTCGCCGAAACTGAGCGCCGCCGTTTGCGCCTTGACGAAGATAGGATCGACGATGAGGGCCATGGGCTCAGCCAGCAAGACTTTCTGGACGAGGCCGATCGAGAACAGCAGCGCTCCCAGCGTAAGGCGGCGGGCGAGGCCCTCGCGCCGCGGGTCGAGATCGAACTGCGGGACCAGTTCCCGGTGCCGGACGATCGGGCCGGCGATCAGATGCGGGAAAAGCAGGACGACAAGCGCGAACTGGCGCAGCGGATAGAGCGGCGCCGCGCCGCGCCGCAAATCCAAGAGATAGGAGATCAACTGGAAGCTGAAGAAGGAGATGCCGATCGGCAGGATGATTTCCACGCTCGGCGCGGGAAGGCCGATCGCGCGGATATTGGCGAGAAAGAACCCGAGATATTTGAACGTGAAGATGGCGCCGAGATTGACGAGAACGCCGATCACGATCGGCGCGGCGCGCTTTCCCTCGCTCGACATCGCGGCCAGCGCGTAGGTCGCGAGCACTTGCCCGACGAGCAGCGGCACGAAACGCACGTCCCACCAGGCGTAGAAAAAAATCGAACAGGCGATCAGCACGGACTGGCGCAGCGCGGCGTTTGCCGCCACGGCATAATAGGCCGCGATCGTCAGCGGCAGGAACAAAAGGATGAATTCTTGCGAGTGAAACAGCACAGGCGAGGCGAGCCGATCTTATGGGTTGCGTGGGGATAGCGGAAAAGGTCCGGGCGGTCAGTTATCGCACGGACCCTCGGCGGCGGCCTCTGTCATCTCTTCAATCGTGACCGGCCTTTCCCGGCGCGCGACGATGCCCCGCAGGGCCGAGGCAGGAAGCACGGGCAAAAGAACAAGGCCGCCGTCGGGATGCGCGAAGACCTTCAGCCGGTCGCCCGGCTTTAAGGACAGCCGCTCCCGGATGGCTTTGGGAATAGTCACCTGTCCTCTGGCCCCGATCGCGGATTTCATCTCAATTCTTGTTTGTCCGACAACGCGCGGTTGTCGTGGGCGCCGGGGGCATTGCGATCTCCTTTACACATCCAAATTCGCGACGCTCAGCGCATTGTCCTGGATGAACTCGCGCCTCGGCTCCACCACATCGCCCATCAATTTAACAAAAATATCGTCGGCCTCGTCGCCTTCCTTGATCTTGACCTGCAACAGCGTGCGCGCCTCGCGGTCGAGCGTCGTTTCCCAGAGCTGGTCCTTGTTCATCTCGCCAAGGCCCTTGTAGCGCTGGAAAGTAACGCCCTTGCGCCCGGCGTTGGTGACCGCTTCGAGCAGGCCGGAAGGGCCGGAAATCTGGGTTTCGTCGCCGCGCCGCGAGAACACCGCCGGCGCGCTGAAAGCCTCGCGCAGCACGCGTGCATGCTCGTCGAGCCGGCGCGCTTCCGCGGAGGCGATGAGCCCGGCGTCCAAGGTCAGCGCCTGGCGCACGCCACGCAGCTCGCGCGTCAGGACATAACCGCCCATTTCGCTGCGCCCCTGCCAGCCGCGTTCGGTCTCCTCCGAAATGGCGTTGAGCCGCTCGGCGATGAGGCGCGCGCGCGGCTCGGCCTCGGGGGCGTCGACGGTGGCGAGTGGTTTCAGGGCGCCGGCGAGCGCCGCCTGTTCGACCGCTCGCCGATCGTAGCGCGTGTGCAATTGCTCGAGCACGTGGCGCAGCGCGCGCGCTTCATTGACCAGCGACATCAGATCGGCGCCGGCGCGGCTCTCGCCACCGGCGAGCCGCAACACCGACCCTTCGAGGCCGGCGCCCACGAGATAATCCTCCAGTCCGCGCTCGTCCTTGAGATAGAGCTCCGACTGGCCGCGCTTGACCTTGAACAGGGGCGGCTGCGCGATGAACAAATGGCCGGCCTCGATCAGCGGGCGCATCTGCCGGAAGAAGAATGTCAGCAGCAGGGTTCGGATATGCGAGCCGTCGACGTCGGCGTCGGTCATGATAATGATCTTGTGATAGCGCAATTTGTCGAGATTGAAATCGTCGCGCCCGATCCCGGCGCCGAGCGCGGTAATGAGCGTGCCGATCTGCTCGCTGCCCAGCATCTTGTCGAAGCGCGCGCGCTCGACGTTGAGAATCTTGCCGCGGAGCGGCAAGACGGCCTGAAATTCGCGGTTGCGGCCCTGTTTGGCGGTGCCGCCGGCCGAATCGCCCTCGACGATGAATATCTCGGATTTGGCGGGATCGCGCTCCTGGCAATCGGCGAGCTTGCCCGGCAGGCTCGCGATGTCGAGCGCGCCCTTGCGCCGCGTCAGTTCGCGCGCCTTGCGCGCCGCCTCGCGCGCCTGCGCCGCCTCGACGACTTTGCCGACAATTGTGCGCGCATCCTGTGGATGCTCCTCGAACCATCGGCCGAGCATTTCGTTGACGATGCCCTCGACCACCGGACGCACTTCGGAGGAGACAAGCTTGTCCTTGGTCTGCGAGGAGAATTTCGGGTCCGGCGCCTTGATCGAAAGGACGCAAGTGAGGCCCTCTCGGCAATCGTCGCCGGAAAGATCGATCTTTTCTTTCTTGGCAAAGCTCGAGCGCTCGGCATAGCCGGTCACCTGCCGCGTCAAGGCGCTGCGAAAGCCGATCAGATGCGTGCCGCCGTCGCGCTGCGGAATGTTGTTGGTGAAGGCCAGCACATTCTCGTGGTAGCTGTCGTTCCACCAGAGGGCGACCTCGACGAGGATATTGTCGCGCTCGCCGCGGATAAGGATCGGCGCGCTGATGAGCGGCGTCTTGGCGCGGTCGAGATATCTGGCGAAAGCCTCCAGGCCGCCTTCGTAATAGAGTTCCTCGCGCTTGATTTCGGCATGGCGCGCGTCGGTCAGGATGATGCGCACGCCCGAATTGAGGAAGGCGAGTTCGCGCAATCGATGCTCGATCGTCGCATAATCGAATTCGATCATTGTGAAAGTCTGCGGCGACGGCAGAAATGTGACCTGCGTGCCGCGTTTCGGCCTGCCATCGACGACCGGCGCCGGGCCGACGACGGCAAGCTTGTCGATCGCGTCGCCATGCGCGAAATGAATCACATGCTCGAGACCGTCGCGCCAGATCTGCAGCGTCAGGCTTGTCGAAAGCGCATTGACCACGGAAACGCCGACGCCGTGCAGGCCGCCCGAGACCTTGTAGGAATTCTGGTCGAATTTCCCGCCGGCGTGAAGCTGGGTCATGATGACCTCGGCCGCCGACACGCCCTCCTCGTCGTGGATGCCGGTCGGAATGCCGCGTCCGTCGTCGCTGACCGTGCAGGAGCCGTCGGCGTTCAGCGTCACCGTCACGTGTTTGGCGTGGCCGGCGAGCGCCTCGTCGATCGCATTGTCGACGACCTCATAGACCATGTGGTGGAGGCCCGAGCCGTCGTCGGTATCGCCGATATACATGCCCGGCCGCTTGCGCACGGCGTCGAGGCCGCGCAGGACCTTGATCGAATCGGCGCCATAGGCGTCGCTCGCGTCGGCTTCCGCACTGCCATGCGGGTCGGGCGGCATCGGTGTCTGCTCGTTCAATGGGCGGCCTTTTTGGGCTGGGGGGCGGCTGAGGCGGGCAAGCGCGCGCCTCGATTCGGCGTCATTTGTAATATAGGCGCAAGGCGCACAAATTGCACGATTTTTAGCCTGCGCGAGTGGGGATAAGACGCTGGCGTCCCTGGCGAAGGCGCGCGGCTGAAATTTTTGCTCGACCCGCCCGTCGCAGGGGCCGACAATGCCTTGGCGCGGCAGGGTGATTCGCGCCGGACTTTGGGTCGGAGCGGCCGGCTGAGCAGGATCGATGGCGGGCCTCAAACAGCGCGATGAACTGAACGAGCCGCTTGGCTTGGCCGCGCCCGAGCCCCGGCGGTCGCTTGCCTATGGGCGTTTGGCGCTGGCGGCCGGCACCGCGCTTGTCGTCGGCCTCGGCGTCTACCTGGTGGAAACGGACGACCATCTGGGCGGCGAGCCCTATGCGGTCGCCTCCGTCGATCTACATCCCCCGGTCGCCGCGCCCGCCGCCCCGGCGCCGGCAAGTGCAGTCGCCAGCAGCGCCGCCACGGCTGCTCCCGCCCCTTTCGCGCCAACGACCGCCAGCCAACTCGAAGTTTCAAGCGGCGTCAGGGTCGTTCGCGGCGGGGGCTCGGCGGCCCCCGGATCGCTCATCATCGAGGTGCCGGAGGCGATCGGGCTGCATCTGACGCCCGCGCCCGACAAGCGCCTCGTCGATAAGTCGAAATATGGCCTGCTGCCGCGCATCGGCGCGGATGGTGCGCGGCCCTCAGACGTTTACGCCAGGCCAGCGCTGACATCGGGCAAGCTTAGCGCCGGCGCGCCGCGCGTGGCGCTGCTGGTGGGTGGCCTCGGCTTAAGCGAGGCCGGCACGGCGGAGGCGATCGCCAAGCTGCCGGCGGCCGTTTCTCTGGGCTTTGCGCCCTATGGCGCCGACATCGAGCGCGATGTCGCGCAAGCGCGGGAGGCGGGCCATGAGGCGCTGCTGCAATTGCCCATGGAGCCTTTCGACTATCCCGCCAACAATCCGGGTCCGCACACTTTGCTCAATGCGCATTCTACAACGGAAAACCTCGACAATCTGCATTGGCTGATGTCGCGCTTTACCGGCTATGTCGGGGTCGCCAATTTTCTGGGCGCCAAATTCACCGCCGATGCGGCCGCGCTGTCGCCGGTCCTTAGCGAAATCGCGACGCGCGGGCTCCTCTATGTCGATGACGGCTCGTCGCCGCGCAGCCTGGCGGCGGAAATGGCGCCGGGCCTCAACCTTCGCGTCGGAGTCGCCGATATTGTGATCGACGCCGATCCGTCGGCGCAAGCGATCGAGGCCGCCCTCATCAAGCTCGAGGCTTTGGCCAGAGCCAATGGCTTTGCGATCGGCGTCGCCACGGCTTTGCCGGTCAGCATCGAACATGTTGGGCGCTGGGCGCAGAGCCTGGAAGCGCGAGGAATCGCGCTGGCGCCGCTTTCGGCGGCGCCACCGCGCGCCGCGCAAGCCAATCCCTGAACGAGACGAACAAGCGGACGCGCCGATGAACAACGACGATTTGCCCTATCGCCGCAACGTCGGCGCGGCGCTGTTCAATCGCGACGGCCTCGTCTTTATCGGCCGCCGCAGAAAGCGGCGCGGCGGCATGGAGCTTGTTGCCGGCTTTGAATGGCAAATGCCGCAAGGCGGCGTCGACGAGGGAGAGACCCCGCTCGAGGCGGCGCGGCGCGAGCTGTTCGAGGAAACCAACATATCCAACGCTTCCCTGCTGGCCGAGGCGCCGGACTGGCTCCGCTACGATCTGCCCGCCGAAGCTTTGAGCGGGCGCTGGAAGGGGCGTTATCGCGGCCAAACCCAGAAATGGTTCGCTTTTCGCTTCGAGGGCGCCGACAGCGAGATCGATATCGAGCGCCCCGGCGGGGGCGCCTTCAGGCCTGAATTCGACGCTTGGCGCTGGGCGCCGTTCGAGATCCTCCCGGCGCAGGTCATTCCCTTCAAGCGCGCCGTTTACGAGGCGGTCGTCGTCGCTTTCGGGGATTTCGCGCGACCAGCGTGAGGCTTTATTTGCCGCCCATGATCTCGGCTTTGGCCCGCGCCATCGCCTCGGTCATCTTGCGGCGAATACGATTGTCGGACATTTCGACGCCTGCCTGTGCGAGCTCGGTTTGGATCTTGTTGAAAAGGGCGTCGGCGTCAGAGATTCCAACTTGCGCCGCGACCAGCGCGCCGGCGTAGGAATCGGCGTCCGCGCCGCTGCGGCCCAGCAATTGGGCGAGCCATAATCCTAGCAGCTTGTTTCGGCGCGCAAGGGTCTTGAAAGCTATCTCCTCATCGACCGCGAAGCGCTTCTCAAAGGCTTCCTCGCGATTGTCGAACTCGCTCATGCGGATCCCCCGTTTGGCCCGGTTTGGCTTGTATCGACCTAACCTTAGCGCGCCGAGCCACACATTGCGATGACGCAAAATCGTCGGGGTTCGGCTACGCCCGCGTTGCCATATGGCGGGTCATAAACAGGCGCGCGCGAGCTTCTGGAAGGCGCGCGCGCGATGCGACAGCGCGAGCGAACCGTCGGCCGGCACGCCGTGCTTTTCCTCCGCGCTCATCTCGCCAAAGCCGCGCGAATGCCCGTCGGGCAGGAAGATCGGATCATAGCCAAAGCCATTCGTCCCGCGCGGCGGGAAGACCAGGCGCCCGTCGACCTGGCCCTCGAAATATTCGACATGATCGTCTGGCCACGCCAGAGCCAGCGCGCTGACGAAATGCGCGCGCCAGGGCTGAGGCGCCTTGACGCCGGCAAGCTCGCGCTCGATGCGCGCCATGGCGGCCGAAAAATCTTTCGAGCCGCCGGCCCAGCGCGCCGAACAAATACCCGGCGCGCCGCCCAAAGCCGCGACGCAAAGGCCGGAATCGTCGGCCAGCGCCGGCCGCCCGGCGGCCCGCGCCGCGGCGAGCGCTTTCAGCCTTGCATTGGCCTCGAACGTATCGCCGGTCTCTTCGGGCTCGGGCAAGCCAAGACCCGCGGCGCTGACGATTTCGATGGAATAGGGCGCGAGAAGGTCGCGAAATTCGCGCAGCTTGCCCGCATTATGCGTCGCCGCGACCAAGGGGCCGGTCAGCTTGCGATGCATGCCGCGCAGCTCCTGATTCATTCGACGACGATCTTGTAGCGCGCGCCGACCTTCAGTACAGCGCCCGCTTCCAGGCCATTGAGCAGCAGAAAATGTTCGAGCGGGCGATCGGCGATCGCCATCCGGTGCGCCATAGTATCGGGCGTATCGCTCTGACCGGCTTCGACGATGTCGAGGCGCTGGGGGTGAGCGCTGGCGACCTCCTGCGCGCTCAGGCGATGGAACGAATTGATCGAGGCGCGAAAGCGCGCATCGATGGCCGGCGTCAGGGCGCGGGCGGCGAAAATGAGCCGATAGACTTTCGGGCCCATCCGCACCGCGCCGAGCCGAAAGCTCCACTGGACGCCCTGCGCCACCGCGGTGGCGCCCTGCAGGTCGTCGATTTTTATCGTCTCGACCGAGGCCGTCTTCAATCCGTCGATCCAGCCCGAGGCGATCGTCGTATCGAGGCCGGTCGAGGGGTCGACATCGACGCTGTCGAGCCGCAGGGCCTGGGCGCCGCCTTCGCCGACGCCGATGAGCGCCGCCGATTCGTTCTCCAGCACGAAGCCTTCCGGCGCGGCGAAGGCGAAGCCGAGCTTGGGATGGACGAAACGCGGGCCGCGTACGAGCCCTTCGGAGGGATCGTCGCCGAACGAAATGCCGCTGATGGCGGCAAGATAGGCGCCGCGTCCGCTGTCGCCGATCCCGGGCGCGCCGATCTGGCGCGCCTCCACCACCGCCTGCGCGACGCGCTCGGGCGTGGATGGATGGGTCGACATCATGTCCGGCTTGCCGACATTGGCGTTTTCGCCGAGCAGCGAGGCGCGCAGCGCCGTCCATCGCCCGAGCGAGCCCAAAAAGCGCGAGGCGGCGTAGGGATCATAGCCCGCCTGGCCGATGGTCTTGATGCCGATCTGGTCGGCCTCGAATTCCTGCTGGCGCGAGAATTGGGCGAGGCCGAGCTTTCCCTTGGCCTCTTGTTCCTGCCCTTCTTCGGGCCGATCCAGCACCGCGGTCGAAACCCGCGCGAACAGCGCCGCCGTCTTTTCCTTTTCGGCGCGCTTGGCCGCGTGCTGGGCGGTCACATGGGCGATTTCATGCGCCATCACGGCGGCGATTTCGGAGGAATCATTAGCCAGCGCGAGCAGGCCGCGCGTCACGAAAATATCGCCCGACGGCAAGGCGAAGGCGTTGACGATCGGCGAATTGAGAATCGTCACGCGATAAGGCTCGGCAGGCGCCTGGCTGGCGGGGGCGAGGCGCGTCAAAATGTCGTTGAGGAATCGCTCGGTCGTCGGGGCGCTGTATTCACCGCCGAACAATTGGACGAGGCGCTTGCGCTCGCTGCCGGCCGCCGTGCCGCCGGTCGTGCGAGGCGCCGCGCTCGGCACGGCGCTGGCCGATTGAACGCCCGACACGTCGATGCTGGAGCAAGCGGCGGCGAGCAGCGGCAATAGGCATACGAGGCCAAGGCGGGCAAGGCCGGCGCAACGGGCGCCCCACGATTTTTGAGGGTTGCCCGCGGACCGCCTTTGCAAGTGCTGTTCGCCTGCCGCTTTCATTTGCTCGGGCTCGCCTCGCTCTTCCCGATGGCCTGGGATATTCGTTCAATCTCATCGGGTTCGGAAATCGCCATCCGAAGCCCGAATCTGTCGTCTTCGCGCCGCGCGCCCTGATCTTGGCGCCCACAAGGGCGGCGATCGCGACCCCGGCGCGTTCGAAGGCTTGCGCCTGCTTTGTAGTCACGACGATCGTGAAACTACCCCGCCGGCCGAAGTCGAGATAGAATCGATTGCGACCCTGGCCGACCCGTAGCACAACACCCTCGACGATGGCGAATTGTCCGTCGCGTTGGCGCAACTCATCAAGGTCGCTCGCCTCGACCACCCCATAATATGGATCGGTCCACAGGCCAAGACCGTCGGCGCGCGCGCGCTGTTCGGCGGCCAGCCGCTCGACGAGACAATTGCGCGTCTCGAACTCCGGCCGCACTCGCACGAGCCCCGCCGAGAGCAGCTCGAGCGACACGGAATAAGGCGGTGAAAGCTTGGCGTCATCGGCAAAGATGTCGGCCAGCAGACGGCCCCAGCGATCGGGCTTGGCGGCCAGCACGCGCAGGCCGATCTCGCGCCCGACCAGCCGCGACGACAGCCATGCGCGCGCTTGCGCAGTGGTTCCGGGATCGCCGCGGCCGGGATCGGGAATGTCGAGCCCGGCAAGACGCGCCTCACGTCCGTCGGCCAGCAGAATTTCGCCGCGCTCGCTGATGGCGGAGACGATTGCGCGCTGTTCGCCCGCGCTTCCGCATGCCGCCGCGGCTACGGCGGGCAGGCCCGCAAGCAGGACGGCGGCGAAAAGCACGCAAGCCGGACGAAGCCTACGCGCCCGCATCAGATCAGCTCCGGGACGCCAAGATGCGCGAACGCAAATTTCATGATAGAGGCGTTTTGCTGGCGCAATATGGCTCAATCATGTTGGTTCGCGCCGCAAAGAGCAGGTTTCGTGATGCGAGGTCTTGAAATGGCAACGCCATTCGGATCATAAACGCATGGCCCGCCAGGCGCCGCGAGGCGCCGGGCAGGCGTTAGGACAAGGCGTTCGTCCCGGTAGCTCAGCAGGATAGAGCACAGGTTTCCTAAACCTGGGGTCGGGGGTTCGATTCCCTTCCGGGACGCCACTCAATTATCAGGTAACTGAATTTATTCGCTTATTCGCTCTCTGGCCCGCACCTTGGGAGCGGGTGCGGGTACCGGATGTTCTAGACGTGTTCCTTTTTCAGCATCGGCATCGCGTCCCTGGCAAGCTTTTTTCGGTCGGCAGTTCGCGTATAATGCGACGCCATCTTCGCGCCGCTCCAGCCGAAGATTGCTTCAAGCTGAGCCACCGTCGCGCCGTTGTTTGCGAGACGGGTCGCGCCGGCTTTCCTCAACCCGTGGGCCGAACCGGGCACGCCGGCCGCGACGCAAGCTTCTCTGAACCAGGTGCCGAAGCTCTCCTTGACCATCGGTTGCCCGCGCTCTCCGACGATGAAAGCCAAGTCGCCCGTCGGCCCGGCCTTGAGACTGGCTTCCAGCATGGGCAATACCGGGGCGTTGATCTCCGTGCCGGTCTTCTCGGTTCGGATCGTGAAGACGCCTTGTCTACGTGTTGGCGTCCAAGACGGACAGCGTCGCCTCGGCGGAGCCCGGTGTAAAGCAAAACGTCGAACGCCACGCGCTCTCTCGTGCCGAGCGGCCAACGGGTCTCGAAGCGTTCAACTTCGTCTTCCGTCCAGGTATGGATGCCTTCAGATTTGACCTTGAGCCTGCCAACGTCGCGCGTGGGGTCTGCCGTCAGGTATTCCACGTCGATCGCCCATTTGAACTGCCCTCGCATCGCCTTGACGAAATTATTCGCCATGGCCGGGGTATCCTTGCGGCGCTCGCGTCCAGCGATGATATCTTTGCGGGTAATCTCGGCGAACGGCTCGTCGCCGCCTGCTTCCAGGACGTGCTTGAAAATATTCTCGCGCTGACGCCGGGTCGCGACGGACAGATCGCCCCACGCCGACGACTTACGATACTCGTCGGAGAGCCAGCGCAGCGTTCCCGACCTCGATCCGCTCTTTTCTGGCGCGGGCTGACCTTGCATCGCCGCTTGATATTCTGCCCAAAACTCCTTCGTTCCGTAGGCAGCGCGAAGCCTTGCGCGCGGACTTCCCTTCATGTGGACGTACCACACAATTGACCCGTGCCGGTTGGTCTCCTTGTGGAGGTAGGGCGGTCGAGGGCGGGGCATGTCGGACATTAAAGGGTGATTTCCCTGGCCTTGGCAAATCCGTCTGAGCGGGCTGAGATTGGCCAAACGGCTTATCGGTCGTAATCCGTATCGTGCCGTCCGGCGAGATTGGGCTCTGATCTTGAGCGAGGAGACGCCCGCTTGCGTCGCGCTCGTCGCGAAGCCCGCCCGCAGGCTGTGGCCCGAAAAGCCGGAAACGTCGATCCCGGCAGCGGCGACGCGCTCCTTGACGATGAGCGAGACGGCCTCGCCGGATAGCCGCTCGGCGGCCATGCGGCCATGGCGATCGACCGGCCGAAAGACGGGGCCGTGGTCGATCCCGGATATGGAAAGCCAATTGTCGAGGGCGACGACGGGGCAATGCCGGGTTCGGCCGTGGGGGATGCCGATCTTCCGCCCCGCGCCTTCCTGATCGGTCTTCGAGCGCCGCAAGGTGATGACGACACCCTGCCGGATGTGCTCGATGTCTGCGCAGTCAAGGCCAACCAGTTCCGAGCGGCGGAACCCGCCCGCAAAGCCAATAAGCAGCAGCGCCCGATCCCGTGCATCCTTCACGCTGTCGCCCATGGCGTCGAGAACCCGAAACAAGTCCTCCTTCAATAGCGGCTTCGCCTCGCGTTGGGCGATCCCCCGCATGCGCTTGACGCCCCGCAGCGTGGCGCGGACGATTTCCGCCCGGCATGGATTGGGCAGGCCCCTGGCCTCGCGCGCCTTCGATATCGTCGCTACACGGCGAACGAGCGTGGCGACGCTGAGCGTCTCGGCGTGGGCGGCGAGATGGCCTCAAACTGCGCCTGGCAGCGGTCATAGATCGGCAAGCTTGCTCGCTTCGGGCAATCTGCCGAAAGGAAGGCCCGCAAATCTGGCAGTGAAGCGTCGCCGTGCCTGGCCCAAAGCCTGGCAGCGCTGTAGATATCCATGCGCTTGCAGGGCTCGCAGATGAGGGTCAACGTGGGACTGCGGACCTCGGATAGAAGCGCGATGCCAGCGTTCATTCAGGCGAGGCCGCTTGCGGGTCGTTGGGGATGGGCCGTCCCACCAGATCCGGGTCGCCGTCGACGACAAGCTTCTCTTCTTTCCCTTTTTCCATGGTCAAATGTTCGCGCATTCCAACATGCGCGGGATGATCGGGGTTTTCCGACACATAGGCCAAATATTCTTGCAAAGAGCCGAAAACCATCGCGTCACGCTCCCATAGGGAACAACCTTACCCTGCGTTCGCTGTCGTCGCATAGATTCGGAAATTACCTAGCTGGCTCGCCCGTGCTTGCGGGGGCGTAAATTCATGCTGGCCTCTTGGATAAGGACAATTGAGCCTTCCAGGTTGCCGGGCTCCGCGATTACCCTCGATAAGACCGACGGTTCCGGTATATGGTCGCCCTCCCGCTCCATATCCGCCAGATGATCGAACAGCACTTCGGCGGCATGGGTCGGCGCTTCCTCGAACGACGCCGTGGACGCGATGCATCCCGGAAGATCGGGGAACCTCGCATAAGAGCCGTAGTCGGGGTCTTTGAAGATGACAGCGTAATATTCACGCATTGGGTTTGCCTCGATCTAGGCCGCATTCTTGGGATTAGAAGACTCTCATGCGCGCCCCGATCGCAGCCGCTTGGGGGCAACATTCGCGTCTTCCGAAGAACGCGGGGCAGGCGGCGCGGTTCCATGCTAGCGCCAGCACGCGGTTCGAATAGCAGGGCAGCGCGCCGGAACCCAGGCGGCTTCAGCGAAGTTGATCTCGGATCAGCGCGTGTTCAGCACGCGGAGATTGGAGATTCAACTATGACGAGCAAAGTTCTCAAATGCGGCGCGTTTTTGATCGCTCTTGCCGCACCGATGGCGGCCTATGCCGCTAATGGCATTGGAAGCGTTACCGGGACTTCCACGCCCCAAGTCATCACGCCGCCGACCACTGCGGCGCCGCAGACCCCGGCAAGCCCCTCGCCGCCCATTGGGGCAACATCCCCAGGAATCGCCGGGCCAGCTGCCCCAGTCGCTCCCAATCGTATGAGCGCCCCAAGCGGCTCGCCCGCAAAACCGCCAGGTTAATACCAGAACTCTGAAAGCCTGACTCGTCGGGGTCTTTTCAAATCAGCTTTGCTCTGATTCAAGGCGGCGAA